>CEVW01026062.1_pt1 | contig 36888 bp, 27 predicted proteins | sample 427061 | NCBI WGS metagenome assembly CEVW01 (sample SAMEA2623774, study PRJEB7988) | marine metagenome | biome: marine biome (ENVO:00000447); feature: surface water layer (ENVO:00002042); material: "saline water (ENVO:00002010), including plankton (ENVO:xxxxxxxx)" | depth 5 m
GTTTGAATTTGAAGAGCATCCTATTAATATTAGTGATAATATTATAAGACTAAAGTTTAAAAAAATTTGTTTTTTCATAATTTGAGACATTTTAGTTGTTTTATAATTTTTATTTGGCAAAAATATATGTAGAAAAAAAATTTATGATTAACTAAAAATGAAACTTATGTTAAGTAAAAGTTAAAATTTATATATAAATGTTAACGTAATATTATGTAAAGATTAAAAAAGTTCGAAATAAGGACCGTAAGGCCCACATAAAAAACCCGCTTAAATAAGTGGGTTTTTTAATTTTCGTTACATACACATATCTTTACTCTAAAATAACCTTCTCGCTAAAGAATTGATTCTGAGTACGCAATTCAATTGTATAAACACCTTTATTAAAGCTAGTTAAATCTATTGTAGTATTAACATCTGAACTAGTAGTTTCTAGAACTGTTTTTCCTAAAATATTATTTACAATAATATCATATTCCTTATTATCTTCTAAAGTAATTGAAAAAATACCATTTGAAGGGTTAGGATACACATTAAAATTTGTCTTTTTTAAATCTGAAACAGTAGTTATAGAAGATGGATCAAAACTCATTCTTACCATTGGAGTGCTTGTTATATAATACCAGGTTGGAGTTCCTAAACCAGAAGGATCATTAGGATTTAATCCTAGCTCATCAAATAAGCTGTGCTCTCCATTATACATTGATTCACCTGACATTCCAACAGAAACACTATCTGAAGGATGTTGAAATCCAGCAATTCCAAACTCATATGCATAACCATCTAATAAAGTTATCGGACTTACAAAAGGAATATCAACCCAAGAACCTAAATCAAGCCCTTGAATTACATATGGATCAGATTCATCTAAAAATATAAGACCATTTGTAGCAGTAGTATCTAGCTCATAAATAATAGCCTTTACTTCAGATCCAACAACAGATTCATCAGTAATATATACTCTAAGAGCATATAATTGTTCATTTGCATACATCTCATATCGAGTTGTTAAATGCCACTGATCTGAAGGCCCTCCAATAACCCAAGAATTAGATGTTGGTAAGCCCAAATCTTTTCCGTAAATATAATCTGTAACTTCAATATTCCTGTTTTCTATATTAGATACAGTAGTTGTAATACCTGCCCCTACAGAATCAGCTACAGCGGATATATCTATTGAATAAGGACCTGTTACAGTAGGAGAGAAAGGTACTGCTAATAAAACACTATCACAAGGATTTAAAATAACTCCAGCAGATGATGAGTTAGATGTAACTGTTCCAGTAACATCATATACTAACTCTACATGTTGTTCAGCAGTTCCTTCATTTTTAACAACAGCTTCTATTGAATAAGGATGATTCTGTAATTGAGAAAGAGGCGTTACACTATAATCTAAACCAACCATATAATTAAGCCCTGAGCCTGTATAATTTAAATAATCTAGCCAGAATCCTCCAATAACTTCCTCCTCCATAGTAATTCTATTTGCTGGAGATTCCGCTATTTGAACATCATCAATATACCAACCATACGTAATCCAAGTATTATAATAATACTGATCCGTTACAGGTAGATCTAAAGCTGAGGTCCAACTAAATCTGATCCAAACACTTGTAGGATTAGTACCAAGATATGAACAAAGATTAATCTGCCTAAGCGTTGGATTTGCATAAGGATCCCCCCCTAAATTAGTTAAACGACTATATATCATATTATCTGCGACAGTTACAAAATTAGAACCATCTGTACTAATCTGAACCTCTTGCAAATCATAAAATCTTGCTCCATATTCTTCAAAAGAAAGTGTAGCATCTGAAGAGCCAATAGCACCATAAACATCAATTGGCTGAGCGGTAGTCATTGTATACACAACTGCCCCTGCTTGAGTACCAGTTGAAGCATCTCCATTAGAAAGTTCTGCAAAATTACCTCCTGAAGTAGAATTAATACCATTTGAGCTCCACCAACCATTTGAAACTGCATCAATTGACCAGCCATATTGTGGAGGATTTTGCCCACTATTATCTAGCAACCAGTCAGAAGGATCTGAGAAATCACTTTCCCAAATAATATTTACTGGAGGAGCCACATTCATACTATTAAAAAGATGATTCTCTTCGATATTTAAAAACTCACTATTATAAAACCCCTTCTTATAATCTATGTGATTAATTGTTGACTGAACTTGAGCAATTGCAAAAACTGAAATTACTAAGAAACAAATTGAAATATAAATCTTTCTCATTTTTTAAATATTTAAATTATTATGAGTGTAAAAGTAATAAAATAAAATATAAAAAAAGCCCGCATTCTTGCGGGCTTTTAAAATCAATAAAATATAAACTAATCAATAACTACCTTCTCAGTATAAGTTTTATTATTATTTTTTAGCTCTACAGTATAAATACCTTTATCAAAGCTTGTTAAATCTATAAGCGTTGAAGCTGTATTATTACTTGAAGCATAAACTGTTTGTCCCAACATATTATTTACAATTATATCATATCTCTTATTATCATCGAAAGAAATAGTAAATATTCCATTTGAAGGATTAGGATATATATTAATAGTATTCTTACTTAAATTATCAATAGCACTAACAGTTGAAGGGTCAAAATTCATTCTGATCATTGGACATTGTGTAATATAGTACCAAGTTGAAACTCCAGCTGATTGGGTGCTTAAACCAAGCTCATCGAAAGAACTATGTTCTCCAGCATACATCATCGGGCCATTAACTCCTATATAAGAAGTGTCTGTAGGATGTTGAAAGCCTGCAACACCAAGTTCATATGCATACCCATTAATTAAACTAGTAGGATTAACAAAAGGAATATCAATCCATGAACCTAAATCAAGCCCTTGAATTACATACGGATCAGATTCATCTAATATAATAACACCATCTGTAGCTGTAGTATCCACCTCATATATAACAGCCTTTATCACTGACCCTACAGTAGATCTGTCGTCAATAAATACTCTAGCAGAATACAGTTGTTCATCAGCATACATTTCATACCTAGTAGTAATATGGTTCTGATCTCCAGCACCACCAAGAATATATGCGTTTGATTGCGTTGCTGATCCTAAATCTTTTCCATATATGTACTGAGTAACATCAAATGGTATTGTTGCTGGTGGCAATGTTGTTATGGTAATTCCAGCTCCTACAGAATCTGCCTCACCCCAAATATCAACGCTATAACTTCCAATTGGAGTAGTTGCATCTCCAAATGCAGGCGCTGCTGAAAAGGCTTGTTCTTCTTGAGAAACTAAATCTACAGCAGCTGACATACCTGTTCCTACTGCTGGGCCACTAACATCGTAATGCAAAACAACACTTTGTGTAGCTATTCCTGTATTCTTTAAAATGGATTCAAATACAAATGGATGATTCGCTAATTGTGATTGAGGAGTATGAGAATAGTCTAACCCAATTATAGTATTTAAACCTGTTCCTGAATAATTATTATAATCTACCCAATAACCTCCGATAACTTCATTCTTTGATGAAAGACCATTGTCTGGAGTCTCAGCAATTACAAAATCATCAATAAACCAAGCATAACCCCAAGTTCCTGTCCAATTAAAACGAATATATATATCTGATAACTGAGTTGAATTTAACCCAACTAAAGCAGAACTAATATCAACTGTCACTAATTCAGGATTAGTTGTTTGATCTCCACTTGAATAATCAAAGGGTTTAAACACATTACTCATAGAAGAAATATCAGTTGTTGGTGTTAAGTCTGGCCATATTACATTTCCAGATCCATCACCAATTCCAACAACAATATATGTTTGTTCAGCATTATAACTTCTATATTGAGCTTCAAATTCTACAACAACATATGGATATCCATTTAAGTCAACAGGATTTGCCATCGTTAGCCAACAATCTTCAATCTCAGTTCCACCAGTAGCACCACCATAGAAATCAGAATCTATCATTGCGTATCCATTAGCTGCAGTAGTAGAAACAATAGTATTAATTGGATAAGATCCTTGACAAACAGGTGTGCCTATCTGCCAGTCTAAGTCACAAGACGTCGGATCATGGTCTATTATCCAATTTGATGGGTTAGAAAAATCATCTGAATATATATTACTTGGAGAGGCAGCACTTAAAGATGCCGCAACAGGATTTACTGCTATTGAAGTATTAACATCCTTTTCTGTAATACGTTCACCTATCATGTTAGCAACTTGCTCTTGCTTTTGTTGTTGTGCAAAAATTGCTGTTGCAAACAACAATACACACGAAGAAAGTAAAATTCTTTTCATTTTTTATTTTTTTAATTATTAAATTATGCTTTGTGTTGCAAATATACTATATCTAAGGCAAATAACAATGGCTGATCTTTTAGAATATCTTAATCAGCATAATCAGATATTGGTGCACAAGAACAAATAAAATTCCTGTCTCCATATGCATCATTCACTCTTCTAACAGATGGCCAAAACTTATGTTTATATATCCAGCTTAATGGGAAAAAAGCTTTCTTTCTTGAATAAGAGAAATTCCATGTATCATTAACAGCAAGCTCTATAGTGTGAGGTGCATTTTTCAAAACACTCTCTTCTACTTTTATATCACCATTAACTACCTCGTCAATTTCAGATTTAATTGCAATCATTGCATCACAGAATCTATCAAGCTCCTGCTTACTCTCACTTTCTGTTGGCTCAATCATCAACGTTCCAGATACAGGAAAAGATACAGTTGGAGCATGGAATCCATAATCCATCAAACGCTTAGCAATATCAACAACCTCAATTCCAACTTTTTTAAATTGTCTAAAATCAAGAATCATCTCATGAGCAACCCGGCCGTTAGCACCTTTATATAATATCGTGTAATATTCTGAAAGCACTTCCTTTAAATAGTTTGCATTTAATATTGCAATCTGTGTTGATAAAGTCAATCCTTTCTCTCCAAGCATCTTAATACACGCATACGAAATTGAATATATCAATCCACTACCCCAAGGAGCAGATGAAATTGACATGCCATGCTTGCCCCCAACCTTAACAAGTGGGTTGTTGGGTAAAAATGGTTTTAAATGTTCAAGAACTCCAATAGGACCTGCACCAGGCCCACCACCTCCATGTGGTATAGCAAATGTTTTGTGTAAATTTAAATGACAAACATCAGCTCCTATAATTGCAGGGTTTGTAATTCCCACTTGAGCATTCATATTTGCGCCATCCATATATACTTGCCCTCCTTGTTCATGAATAATTTTTGTTATTTCTATAATATCCTCTTCATACACTCCATGAGTAGAAGGATAGGTTATCATTAAACACGACAAGCTATCTGCGTACTCATTTGCTTTTAATTTTAGAGCTTTCAAGTCTATGTTTCCTTCTTCATTACAAGGAATAATAATTACCTTCATCCCAGCCATAACTGCTGATGCAGGATTAGTGCCATGTGCTGACTCAGGAATTAAGCATATATTTCTGTGCTCATCACCTCTGCTTGCATGATATGCTCTAATTACCATTAAACCAGTAAACTCACCTTGAGCTCCAGAGTTTGGCTGTAAACTTATTGCATCAAAACCAGTAATCTCACATAACATTTCCTCCAATTCATGAAACATAATATGATAGCCTCTCGCCTGATGAGCAGGCGCAAAAGGATGTAAGTTTCCAAACTCTGACCAACTTAATGGAAATAACTCTGAAGCAGCATTTAATTTCATCGTACAAGAACCTAAAGGAATCATTGAATGTGTTAACGAGAGATCTTTATTTTCTAAACTTTTAATATATCTCATCAACTCTGTTTCGGAATGATATTTATTAAACACATCATGACTCATAAAAGTTGACTTTCTGTATAAATTATCTGGTATTCTAGCAGTTGCTTCCACATAATCCCCACTTAACACCTCATTAATTAAATTGACAGAATCAGAATGATTACAACTTTTAGCAAACACTTCAAGTATATTATTAATATTTTTTATATCATCTTTCTCATCAATACTAATTGATAAAGTTTCATTATCAATATAATTAAAATTAAGTTTAGAATCTTCAGCATATGTTTTAATATTTTCCATTGACACATTACCTATATCTACTTTTAATGTATCAAAATAGATCTTATTTAACTGATGATAGCCTAACTGAGTTAACCCTTCGGACAAAGTAGCCGCAAGGGAATGAATATTTTTACTTATTCTTTTAAGGCCATCTTTACCATGATAAACTGCGTAGAAGCTTGCCATGACAGCTAATAAAACTTGAGCGGTACAAATATTTGAAGTTGCCTTTTCTCTTTTGATATGCTGTTCTCTTGTTTGCAAGGCCATTCTCAATGCTCTATTGCCATCCATATCTTCTGATACTCCAATAATCCTTCCTGGCACACTTCTTTTATATTTTTCAGCTGCTGCAAAATAAGCAGCATGAGGACCTCCATAACCCATAGGAATTCCAAATCTTTGTGTCGTACCAACTACTATATCCGCACCCCATTCTCCAGGAGGAGTCAACAAGCATAAGCTAAGTAAATCAGCGGCTACCACAATACCGATTTCATTTTCCTTAGCCATGTCAACAAAACTAGAATAATCATACACCTCTCCATATTTTGAGGGATACTGAAGGATACACCCAAAGTAAGTGTTGTCTAACTTTAATTCATTGTGATTGCCGACAACTAGCTCAATACCTAAAGGGACTGCCCTAGTTCTGATGATTTCAATAGTTTGAGGATAACATAAATCTGAAACAAAAAACTTACAAACATCCGCTTTCTTCTGATTTCTAGTCCTACAACCATAAAGCATAGCCATTGCTTCAGCAGCTGCAGTACCTTCGTCTAGTAATGATGCATTTGCTAACTCCATACCTGTTAAATCAATAACCATAGTCTGAAAATTTAATAATGCTTCTAATCTTCCTTGAGCAATCTCTGCTTGATAAGGAGTATAAGCCGTATACCATCCAGGGTTCTCAAGCACATTTCTTTGAATAACTCCAGGAAGAATTGTATTAAAATAACCCATTCCGATATATGAGCGGTAATTCTTATTCTTTCTTGCAATACTTTTTATGTGTTCTATATACCTACTTTCTGACAAGGCATTAGGTAAATTCATCTTTCTATTTAAATGAATATTTTTAGGAAGTGTTTCAGAAATCAATTGAGTTAATGATGAAGACCCTATAGCTTTAAGCATGTCTAAAATATCATCTTTTCTTGGTCCAATATGTCGGTCAGAGAATTTGTCTATTAGCATTAGCAAATATTTTTTTTACAAAAATACACTTTGCACAGCAAATAAAAAACAAAAATATAACGAGTTTTAAAACGAATTTTAAGAGTTACTAATAGAAAAAAAATAATTATAGTACTATTTTGCTAGATAAGAGTATTTTTGCAAAAATTTTAGAATGAGATTTCAAGAAGCAGGATTAAATAAAAACATCTTAAATGCAATAGAGGATTTAGGTTTTAAATCACTAACACCTATTCAACAAGAAGCTATACCATACTTACTTGAAAATGAAACAGATCTTATTGCGCTTGCACAAACAGGAACAGGAAAAACTGCTGCGTTTGGGCTTCCAGTACTACATAAAGTTAATATCACAAAAAAACTACCCCAAGCAATTATTCTGTGTCCAACTAGAGAATTATGCCTGCAAATCTCAAAGGATATAACTTCATATGCAAAATATATCAAAGATCTAAAAGTAACTGCTGTATATGGTGGCGCAAGTATTATACCTCAAATAAAATCATTAAAATCAGGAACTCAAATTATTGTGGGGACTCCAGGAAGAGTTATTGATTTAATAAATAGAAAATCATTAAAGTTACAAAATGTTGAATTTGTTATATTAGATGAAGCAGATGAAATGCTAAACATGGGATTTAAAGATGATTTAGACACAATCCTTGCAGAAACCCCAGAAAAAAAACAAACTCTTTTATTTTCTGCAACTATGCCAAAAGAAGTAATGAAAATTAGCAGAAATTATATGTTTAGTGCTAAAACTATCGAGGTAGCAAGTAGAAATGAGGGTGCAAAAGATGTTGAGCACCACTACTATATGGTAAATGCTCGTGATAGGTATAAGGCTTTAAGAAGAATTTGCGATGTAAATGCAGATATATATGGTATAGTATTTTGCAGAACAAGAAGAGAGACAGCTGATGTAGCAGATAAATTGATGCAAGATGGCTATAGCGCAGATGCCATACATGGTGAATTATCTCAAGCACAAAGAGATCATGTAATGGGAAGATTCAGACAAAGAAAGTTACAAATACTAGTAGCGACTGATGTGGCTGCAAGGGGAATTGATATTAATGAATTAACACACGTTATCAACTACAATCTTCCTGATGACAATGAAGTATATGTGCATAGATCGGGAAGAACAGGAAGAGCCGGCAATAAAGGTGTTTCAATAATTATTGCTCATAGCCGTGACGGAAGAAAATTAAAGGCGATTGAAAAAATGATCAAGCGCAAATTAACACTTAAAAAAGTGCCTAATGGAGATGAAATATGTCAAATTCAATTAATGAAACTAATTGACAAAGTGGTTGAAACTAAAGTAAATTATCAAATTGAAAAGTACCTTCCTTCCATTGAAAAAAAATTAGCACATCTACAAAAAGAAGAATTAATAAAACATTTTGTCTCTACTGAATTCAATAGGTTTTTATCATTCTACAAAGATGCGCCTGATCTAAATGTTGCTGGAAATAAAAAGCGTGATAGAAATAAGAGTAAAGACGAAAGAACTGGGCATGCAGAAGAAGGGCATACAAGATTCTTTATAAATATAGGAAAAGAAAAGAATCTTCAAGCTCACAATCTTATAGGACTTATTAATGAGTATACCAGAAACAGAAACATCCCTGTGGGCAAGATTGATATCATGAGAAAGTTCTCATTCTTCGAGATCTCTACTGAATTTGAAGCTGAAATCTTAAATGGTATGTCAGATGCAAATTGGAATGGTAATAGAATTAATGTTGAGATTTCACAAGCTCCAAGCAAAAAAAAATCAAGAAGGATTAGCAAAAAAGGGGACAAAAAATTATCTGCAAACAGAAAAAAAAACAATAGAAAATTACCCTCAAAAAAAACTACTTTATCTAGAGATAGCAGCAATAAAAATTCAAAAAGAAGTTCCAGTTCATTTAAAAGCAGATTTAATGCTGCAGCTAAAAGAAAAAGACGTTAACTCTTCTTTCCAGTAATAAAATCTTTTAGATAATAAGGAACAAAGTAAGCCACATCTTCAAACTCTCTATTTAGAAAATTTTTGTAAGAAAGACTCCCTAGATTCTTAGCTGAAGGATAAATACCTTCAATAAATTTTGCGTTTTTATGATTAATTGCTTCTTTGCATTTATTTGCACCATCTCCAAAAAACAATATTTTCTTATTAAGATACTCTTTATAAGTTTCATTTGTTACAATATCAGCTTTTATCTGCCTAATCTCATTATTTTCATTATCAAAAATACCAGCAAATACCTCCATTCTTCTAGCATCAATCATAGGGCAATAAAAACTAGATTTGTATTTTTCTGAGATTACAAGAGCCATAGCCTTTAAGGTTGAAATCGATATAAGAGGTATTTCTAAAGAATAACATAACCCTTTAGCTGTAGACGTCCCAATTCTAAGACCTGTATACGATCCTGGACCTTTACTGATTGCAATAGCATCCAGTTGCCTAAATGTAATATTGGTGCTTTCTAAAACCTGTTTAATAAAGAAAGTAAGTAACTCAGCATGAGAAAAGTTGGCTGAATTCTGTTCTTTTAGTTGTAATAAAATTCCATTCTCAAAAATGGCAACTGAGCAGTTCTTAGTAGTTGTCTCAAGACATAGAATTATTGCCATTATATATCGTAATAATGATTAAATAAATCTGTCTTTATCCCAAAATTAATAAATCTTGTTTTTTGAATACCATCATCATTATTTTGAATTCTTAAAACAGCCTCTAAATTAATTTTTAAATTAGTATATGGATTAATTATATATGAGATATTTAAACTTTTATATTCAATTATATTTAAGCTTCCTTGATACATTTCAATTCCAAAATCAGATGGCCTACCAACACCTATTCCTGTTACATCTTCCTCATTTGCATAGGTACCGGTTGACATAAATAAATTATTTCCAAAAGATATACTGTCATTTAGAAGAGAATTTCCACCATATTTTGCTAACATCATCTTTGCATTAATCTCAAACCTATTCCATTTATAATTTGCCATCACTAACATTTCAGAAAAGTTAGCACCTAATGGATGTGCTAATGGCTGGTTATAATGAGCGTAATTCTGTTGAGGATTATGATGAGCATAAGTGTATGGCCTCACGTAATTATATTCAGTCTGTAAAGTCAGATTCTTAATTTTAAATGGGTCAAAAATCTTATAGCCTAATTGATAACCCATCTTATTACCCCAAAATCCATTTTTCTTTCTTAAATCATTTAGACTAAACTCATCCAAAATTAATTGCCCATAGATATAAGAATAATTAGTTGTTTTATACTTTGTGTTTATACCAACTAAAACATTATCAGGAGAGTTAAGTGAGAATTCTATTGGCCTTAACATAACAATAGGATTTAGATAATTTATGTCAAATCCTGCTGATCCTGGCGCATGATTCATTCTCCAAATAACTGATTCAAACAAAGATATATTAAATCGTTTGGTTGCATTTAAACTCAAATAGTGTGCTGACATATATTTCTTAGGATAACCCATTTGCTCACTGTTAGCAAACTCATTATTACGGAAATAATTAATATCCATAAACTCAGTATAAAGGTTAGTATATTCAATTTTCCAAAACGTTGTTTGTAATTTTAAATATGGATAATTAAAAGAATTATCAGATAATAATAACGACCGATATCCATCTCCAATAAAGTGCTTACCATGCCCTGCTTGCACGGAAAACATCTTATTTAATCGAATAGAAAAATATCCAGATGACATGGCATAATCATAACCTGTTTCTTTAAAAATTCTAGCGTAACCCTGTCCAGGAATAATTCTATTTGCTTTAATATAATTATCTAAATAATTAGGAAACACAGCCTGGTTTTCAGAAAATGTTGTAACAAATGATATTTTTTCTCCAAGATCCCCTTCAATAATATATCCTCTTGTGTTTTCAAAAGTATTCTTTAATTCATATTGTTCCTTGCCTTTAGAAAAATTAATAATTGGAGATGCAATAACTTTATAATCCTCTCCCCTCAAAATAATAAGGTGCTCTGAGAATATCTTTTTAAGAAAGCTAGTTTTATATTCCTTATGAATACTTTTCTTAATAACTGAATCAGAAGAGAAATTTAATTTTGACTTTATTATTGGGTTAAATGATGTGTGTACATCTAAATTATTAATATAGATCGCCTTATGAATGTCAGTATTATAATTTTTTCCAAGTATAAGATTAGACTGCTGAGCTAAAGTTAATAATGTAGATAATGAAAATACTATAAGAAGAAAGCGTTTCATGATTTTTTTCTTAATAAATAGAACGGTATAATCAAAATTATATAGCTTACTAAAGCTAGTATGGTTATACTATAATTAATATTGAAATTAAGAAGAAAATAAGAAAAAAGTATCAACATGAAACTTAGCAAATAAAGAATAAGAGCTGTTTTTATATGGCCCAAACCTAAATCTAATAATGCATGATGGATATGATCTCTACCTGCTCTTAAAGGATTTTTACCATTTGAACTTCTAACAATAAAAACTCGCAATGAATCAAAAAGTGGAATTGCTAAAAAAACAATTGCCAATAGAGGTCCTTTATTTGGCATAGCATTTATTTCAGTAACCAAGCCACTTGTAATAACATTTATTGCTAATACGGAAAGAATCATTCCAACAACTAATGAGCCTGTATCGCCCATAAAGATGCGGGCAGGATGGAAATTATATTTTAAGAATGCCAATAAAGCCCCAATTAATGAAAAGGATATAATTACCATATCCAATTGATTCATGAAAAATGCAACTATCCCAAAACAAAATGCAGAAATAATACCAATACCACAAGCTAAGCCATCAACCCCATCAATTAAATTAAATCCATTGGTAATTACAATAACTACAAAGACAGTAAAAAGAGTGGCAAAAATATCTGGCAACTCATAAATTCCTAATACGCCATGCATATTATCAATCTGTATATCTCCAAAATAAATAACAATTAAAATAGCAAAAATTTGACCTAATAGCTTTTTAGAGGGTGAAAGGGAAAGTAAATCATCTATTAACCCAACAAAAAAAACAATGAGAAGGCTTACAATAATAAATTGGATATTTTCCAATTCAGCAAAAAAAAGAAGAGAAAAAATAATCCCTGAAAAAATAGCCAAACCTCCCAAAACAGGAACACTTCCTTTGTGTGATGATCTACTTCCTGCTTTATCTGCAAGCCGAAATCTTCTAGCAAAAAAAATAACTTTTGGAATAGCAATATATGTAATTAAGAATGATGCAAATAATGCAAAAAAGATATTATTCTCAGTACTAAACACTTGTTTTGTTTTGCTGTAAAGTTAATAAAATCTTATATACTAGATATCAATTTATCGGTCCATTTCGAAAGAGTGAACTCATTATCAACTTTAATAGTTTTTAAACCCATCTTTTTTCCTGCTTCAATATCAGATTCTGAATCACCTACCAAATAAGATTTTTCTATTACTATTTTAGGGAAATCTAATAATGCATGCTGAATCATTCCTGTCTTTGGCTTTCTACACTTGCAATCAACATTTTCTAAATGAGGGCAATAATATATTTTATCTATTTTTCCTCCAAAGACCTCAATGGACCTTTCCATTTTAGCATGTAAAGTATGAAGATCAGTATTTGACATGATTTCTTTGCCAATACCCTGCTGATTCGTAATAATTATAATCCTATTAAATGCTATTGTAAGTTTTGCAATAGCATCAATAGCCCCCTTCATAAACTTAAACTCTGAGAAGTTAGAAACATACCTACCTTCTAATTTCTTATTTATTACTCCATCTCTATCTAAAAATAATGTGTCCAAATTATTCATTAGCAAACATCTCTTCTTCTATAAGCTGACAAATTATATGTCCTAATAAAATATGAGCTTCCTGTATTCTAGCAGTATGCTCAGAAGGGACCTTAACAATGATATCACAAATCTTATTCATCTGACCTCCATTATTTCCAGTAAACCCCACTGTTGTCAAGCCTAGCTCATTTGCTTTCTCTAATGCGTTAACTACATTATGAGAATTGCCTGAAGTAGAAATTCCTACAAGTATATCACCTTGCCTGCCACAAGCTTCAAGCATCCTAGAATAAGTCTGATCATATCCATAATCATTAGCAACTGCAGTCAAATATGAAGTATTTACATGAAGTGCTTCAGCATAAAGTGGTGGTCTATCAAAATGAAATCTACCGCTAAGCTCAGCTGCAATGTGCTGAGCATCAGAAGCACTACCGCCATTACCACAAAAAAGAATCTTCTTACCATCTTTAAAAGCAATAATACTTTTCTTAACTATCATTTCTAAATTTTCTTGAAGACTAATATCGTTTAAAATTCTTTTATAGTTCTCAACAGAATTTGCAATACATTTATTAATTCTAGTTTTCATAATACGATTTTTGGCTAAAATACAATTTTATAAGGTTTGATAAAATTCTTTAGTTAATCTAGCTATTTGATTCCAACTAAATTTAGTGTTAACTAATACACTACCATTATGACGAACTTTCTCTAGCTGGTTTTTATTAGCTAAAATTTCATTTAATCTATTAGCTAAATCTAAAGCATCTTCTGATTTAAATAAAAATCCATTTTTATTATCTGTAATCACTTCTTTTAATGGTGGAAGATCTGATAATAAAACAGGTTTTTCATAACTTAATGCCATCATAAGAACCCCACTTTGATAAATTTTCTTATAAGGTAAAACTACAAGATCTGAAGCGGCATAATAATATTCCACCTCATTATCCGGAATATACTTAGTGTGTAGAATTACATTATTTGACAAATTATTTTCATCTATTATTTTTTGATAATTATGAAAATCATTTTGCCAAGGTTTTCCAGCTATTAATAAAATAACATCGGCATTTTTATCAACGACTTCTCTTAAAGAATTTAATAAAATTTCTAATCCCTTTACTTTCTTAATCATTCCAAAAAACAGTAAAATTGTTTTCTCAAAAGGCAAATCCAAAAATTCTCTAGACAAGAATTTATCTTTCTGAATATTAATAAAGGGAGTATAGTTGCCATGAGGCACAATTTTAATCTTGTCTTTTAATACAGTATCTTTTTTAGTTATTTCATTTCTACTAAATTTATTATGAGTTAGAATTAAATCCACCATCCTATAAACCAGTTTACTTATAAATGATGAGTTATTCTGCTCTGAAAATGACGTAATATCATGAGCTGTAATTACAATCTTTGAAAAAAGTAATTTAAGCAATAATAGGTTAAACAATAAAAGGTAATTTGCATTAAAGACATGAAAATGAAAAATCGTTACTTTATTTATTCTTGCATGTAAAATCGAATAAATAGAGCCAAATACATATCTAAATCCGCTAATCATCTTAATTTTACTAGAATATAAATCTCCGAAAGTTTGATAGAATTCTACATTCTTAATATTTGGATTCTTAGTCTCTGAATTTGTATATAGTCTAATGTCAACATTATTATCTCTTAAGCCAGTAATTTGCCCAAATAAATAAAAGTGATGTGAGCTTCCATGGGCTCCTAACGGATCAATAATTGCTACTTTCCTTTTCATATTACATTATTAAGCCTTGTAAATATGATCTGTTAATCAATTGCCAAGTTGCTAAGTCCTTTCTTATCGTAGAGTCAGTTACAAATCTAATATTAATCTTAAAAAATAACCAAACAATAAATAAGTATGAGAAGATTCCTCCTACCTGTCTTAAGAAAAAGACATGATTTCTAGTATTTTGTTGAATAAAGAATTCACCTCTATAGCTCATTCCATCTTCTTGCAGAAAGGATTTTGTCAAACTACCAACTTTATGGTAAAACTTAACAAATGGATAATAATACATTTTATGTCTTCCATCCTTAAATACTCTAAACAAAAAGTCAGTATCATCAAAATAAACAAAATATTTTTCATTCATAAATCCTAAATCAATAAACACCTGTTTTTTAACAAGAAGACAGCATGTTGGCGCATATTCTATTTCAAGTACTTTATCAAACTGACCTTTGTCTAGTTGCATTTGCCCTCTATGTAAAGGTAAATAGCCTTTGCTTTTTTTAAACCAACTACCAGCATACCAAATACGATCAGGCCTATCATAATACATGATCTTAGGAGAAACTAAACTACAATCTTTATCTTTCTGAATTTTCATTAACTTCTCAATTAGATCTGAATCAAACTCAACATCATTATTCATTATCAACATCTGTGAGCAATCATCTTCAATAGCTTTTAGAATACCTTGGTTATTTGCTTTTGCAACACCTACATTATACTCATTGTTAATCAAAAATAACCTTGACTCGCTCTCCAAATCAAGGATTTCCTTAGTATTATCAATAGATGCATTGTCTATAACATATAAAACAAAATTAGTATATGTCTGTTGCCACATACATTTCATAAAAGCAGATAAAACTTTACCCGAATTATAAGTTATTGTGACTACACCTACCTTATCCAACTTGCTTAATATTTATAGCTTTTGCTCCCACCATCACTGCTCCAGCTGGAACATCTTTTGTAATTACTACATTAGCTCCAATAATTGCTCCTTTACCGATTGTAACTGGCTTAGCAATCACACAATTCATACCAATAAAAACATCATCTTCTATTATTACCTTACCTTGATAGTATCTAAAATGATGGTCAGGATGTTCTGATAATCGTTCAGTATCTATAAAATGAGTAAGAATTCTAGTGCCTGCAGCTATACCACATCTGTCTCCTATATAAATATTATGAGGATAAATTCCATCAAATCCAACATTGTCACCAATCTGAGTATTACTTATATTTTTAAAATTAACCCCTCTCATAGATTGCAAGACTACCCTCATCTTAATAGTTACTAAGGTGCTTCTAGCAATTGCCTGCAGAACCTTATTGATAACTCTTCTTAATCCGTACTCCCTTTTTGATTCTATTTCTTTATTCATTTGTTATATTTTTTATTAAATTTCTTATAATCTTCATCTATATATCTTTCTAACAAGGACCTTTCCTTTAAGTCTAACTCAATCTTAGCTGCTTTCTTATAAAAAAGAAAATCTAGAAAACGAACCACCCTTTTAGGAATTATCTTTTTTAATACAGTTGCTAAATATCGATTATGCTGCAAAGTTCTAGAAATAATATTTGTGGGAACCTTATTTGGGTTAATTACTCGATCGCTATTTAAATTCTTAATTGGCTCTATATCTAGAAAATCAAATAATCTGTAAATATCTGTTTCGATACTCTCTAAACGCATCACTAATACTTGCTTGCTCTTAAAATATTCTAAAAAATTATTGATTTGTTTGTAATATAGGCTATTCTCAATATATTGATGAATAAACGGATCATATTTATTATTCTTATTAATAAGGTACTCATAAAAAGATTCAGTGGCGTAGCCCATTCTTTTATCCATCTTATAGTGAGAGAAAGCTCTTAATATAGGATCTCTAACTATTATTATGACTTTAGCCTCAGAATTAAAATCATATATCTTCTTAGCAACAGACGCATAAGAGAAATAAGATACGCTTCCATCAGCTATATATCTAATATTCTGTCCTTTTTTAAATGCATTTAGATACACCTTCTCACTTTTAATCTTATAATCTTTATAATAAGAATTTTTTGACAATTCATTAAAAGAAAAATAATTCATCTCCTTTTCAGGGTTGCGTGAGAAAAAAACATCTTTGTGCTCCTTTAAAATAGCCCATAGAAGAGATGTACCAGCTTTTGGCGCTCCAACTAGAAATAAATTAGGTTTTCTCATTTTTTTAATTACTAAGTGATTCTAAAGCATTAACACTAAATGGCATAAGGATTATCTCTTGATTCTCAACAAAAGATTCATTATACTCAAAAGGAGTTTCAGGCAACATCTTATCAAATAAATTTGCACCATAATATTCAGTCTTAAGACCTGTAAATCGTGACAGAAGCTTAATAGGCTCACTAGACCAATTTATCCAATAATGGAATTGTTTTTTTTCCCGATTATTATGATAATAATATTCAAAACAATCGTCACTAATATTTTTCTTATGCTCAAAAGATAATGACTGATCAAACAATCTACTTACAATCTTCATAGAGTTAAAACTTGCATTAAGCTTTAGTTCTTTATTTTTTTTCATGATCATAGATCCGGAAATAGTCCTCCCTGCAAGATTATGGAAGGTTGCAATATCAATATTTGATTTAGTTAGAGAAGATAGCTCTATTATTTGATGAGCAACAAAGAGTGCCTGTAATAATGAGTTACCTGTTTTCCCCGACATTTGCAGGTTCCATTCAGTCAACCAAATTCTCTTATCATTATAGGTTGCAATATATTTTATTATTTCATTTTTAAAATCTGATATAATATACTTAATAGCTCTATCTTTATAGATCCTATACAATTCTTCTCCCTCAACTCCTTCAGGTATTACTGTTAGCATTCTACCAGCAACATCCTTTCCTTTTACCACTTTTGCATATGGATGAATGACAATTGCATCATAGAAATCTTCTTGAGCTAATTTATTATTCCAATTCTCAAGTATCCTTGAACCTCTATTGTTAGGCGCTGCTACTACTGCAATAGGAATCTCTGGATAAGTATTTTTAATTGCATCTGTATATTTTTTTGACAAATTAATATATTTATCAATAGTCATAAAATGAGAATAACTTAAATTAGAAAGCTCTCCACCAAGTTCAATTCCTATCAATTCTAAATCATTATCTATTAAGATCTTGATTACCTCTAAGACTTCTGAAACTGTGGAAGAAATAATATTAGCATTATATATAACCCTACTATTAGTTAATTTTGCCATTCTAATAAAGTCAAAAATATAATTTGCAGTATCACCTTTTGAAGCAATCAATTTATTTATTGTTATTGCTGTTTTTAATCTTGATTTCTTGTGATACCTCTCAATTTCAGAAGGATTTAAACCGTAACCAGAGCCATCAAGATGATAAAAATTTCCAAAACCTCCAGGAAAACTTAAAACATTTGGAGAGATCTCGTAAACTTTTTCCATAAAGTTAGTATCCTCTACGCTAAAAAACACAAAAGCTAAACTCGTTCTAAAACCAAATAGATCTGCATTAATAGCATTCTGACAACTTGATTGTATAGTAATAAAACTAAATAATATTACAAAAAATCTTCTCATCTTATAAGGCCTTTATCTTTGAGTTCATTAATAGAAGCATCATATTTATCTTCTTCGATATCTTGTGTTTTCACCCAATTAACAAAATTTATAACCCCATCATTAAAACTAACGTTAGGCCTAAACCCTAATATTGCTGATATTCTTGTTATATCAGCATAGTTATGCCTAATATCACCTAATCTAAATTCTCCATTAACAATAAGCTGCCCTTCTGCCTTATACAGATCATGTAATTTTCTAGCTACTTCATTAACTGAAATATTAGAGCCAGACCCGACATTAAAGATCTTATTATCTGCATTTTTATTTTCAAGAGCCATAATTGTTGCATTTACAGCATCATCAATATATAAAAAATCTCTACTCTGATTTCCATCCTCATAAATATGAATATCATTGCCATTTAATAATCTTGTAGAAAAAACAGATAAAATTCCCGTATATGGATTTTGCAAAGATTGACCTGGGCCATATATGTTTTGATATCTTAAGGAAACAGCAGCTATGTTTAATGTAATCCCCATCAACATTACCATCTGTTCTTGTTGATGTTTTGTTATTCCGTAAATTGATGCAGGATGAATCTTTGAAAGCTCATCTGTCGCTCTTAATTCTAATTTTCCCGAAGAAATAGGACATTTAGGCTCATACTTTCCTTGTATTAATTCCTTTTCATTTCTCGCAAGAGGATAAACATCGCCATGCTTACTAGAGTAGTACTTACCTTCTCCATAAATTGATCGTGAAGAAGCAATAATTATTTTCTTTATTGAATGATTCTCATTAGCCAAAATATCTAACAAATGAGATGTTCCCAAAACATTCACTTCATTATATCTTGCAATCTCATACATAGATTGCCCTGTTCCTGTCTCGGCTGCTAAATGGATAATAGCATCCTGCCCTATTAAAGCTTTCCTCCAATCTTCTTTAGAAGTTACGTCTCCTAGTATAAAATTAGCTATATCCTTTATGGAATTAAATAATCCCGATTTATGTTCATTACCATGTATCTGCTCAGACAAATTATCAAGTATTGTAATATTATAACCTTTTTTAACTAAATGAATAGTTAAGTTTGAACCAATAAATCCTGCTCCCCCTGTAATTAATATATTTTTCATGCTAATTTTTGCTTATGTGAGGTTATTCTATAAAAAATATTCATAAATCCAGAAGCAATAAATATAAAGAAAAAAGGCCTTAGTAATAGTGGCTCTGACATGACAGAAAGAAATGTAACTATAAACCATATAACTCTATGATTTTTTATCAACTGTTGTTTAAAAAACATATAAATAAACAAGAGCGCTGTAGGAAATCCCATTCCAGCTAATACATACATCACGGAGTTAGTACTTCCTTTTGATGTAGTCTCAACTTTTTGTTCAACACCCATCTGGCCTAAAATATTATTTAAGTCTGAATTAATATAGAACTCTTCTCTAACTTCTTGAAATCTATCTAAGTCCATCCCAACTCCGGTTAGAGGGTTTTCTAATGCAATGAAAAAAGGCTGAGTCAAGTCAAAAAGTCGTTTTTGAAAAGAAGACTCTCCTTCTCCATGGATTTTCTCATTCATATTTGTACTAAATAGAAGGTATATGGGAATAGCTAGAATGGCAATAAAAATAGTCTTAATATTACTTTGTATTTCCCTTTGTAAAAAATAAAAGATCTGTAAAATAAGTAATAATAAGCCCGTAGTTGAATATGTTGTCAAAATACTAAATACAATTAGTGCCAAAAGCTTTCTATCTCTCTTATATACACTTACCTCAAGAAAAAATAATATATTAAGATATATCTGCAATATCCCAGACTCCCAAAATATTCCAGCATTTCTATTAATATCTAGGCCAAAAAAATTGATAATACTACCTTCCTTTGGAGAATAATAAAATAAATAATTATATGTTAAACTCTCATGGTATTCAGAGGTTATCAGAAATAAACTATCCTTTACAAAAAAATACGCCAAAAAATTAACTAGAGCATGAATAAGAACTAATTTTAAAATAAAATATAGACTATTAAGAAATAAATTCTTGTCAGTTTGATTTGTATAATAAAATAATGCTAGAACCGTCGTAAAAACTGTAATTCCAAAGAATAAATATTTTGTTAATGATTGTGAGCTAATAGCAAAGATATAGTTAATAGCGAAAAGAATTGAAATTACAAAAAGTGTTAAAAATGAAGAATAGAAGACAGATTTTTTAATTATCTGCCTTTGATAAACTAAACTAAAAAGAATAATCACAACGAATGCCAAAAAAGCAAGGTTTCTATTGAAAACAAACAAAAGGCCACCTGTACTTGAAACAAGCATAAACATTATTATATTATTTAACCAATTTGCTCTCAAAATTTAACTCATTTTAACCAATCACCTAAATCTCTTTTTAAAAGTTTAGACAAGTCTATGATATCATCTTTATAATACTGTAAAAGCCTATCACGAATTTGCTTTGACATTTCTGGAGTCTTTGAAATACTTAAATTTATTAATTTATTTTTAACTGCATTTCTTATTGCTTTCTTAGGTAGCAACTTTTTAATTATTGACTTGATTGTATTCTGAGACACAAACAAATTCCTAAGAATCCTATTCTTAAACATCCAACCACCAACCATGTGTTTTCTTGATGTGTCAATAGGAATTTTCTCAACATCTAGAAAATCAAATACTTTATCAATACATGAGTTAATATCGCGAACATAATCATCATATAAGATTACATGTACATTCTTACTGAACACATCCATAAACCTCTTTACTTGAGAGCTGTACATGCCCACATGAAGATATCTAGTATCAGGTGTCATGTTTTTTTCTAAATGATAACGTTCTTCTGACTTATCAATTGCATCCTCAAAACTCAGATTCTCTGATGGATTATACCTTAAGTTATGTAAATATCCAGCAAATGCTCTCTCAACTGGATGCCTTAACATAATAATAATCTTAATGTCTTTTAATAGAAATCTCTTAATATTTTTAATTGAAATCTCTGGAAATGCTAAATACATGACACTAGACTCTCCCTTGTACTTATAAGAAATATCTGTCATAAACATCTCTTTATATTTATTCAGATCTATCACTGCTTTATGCACTCTTTTTACACCAATATCTCTATTAATTAAAAAATGAGGTTCTTTATGTTTTGACATATAGATATCTGGATGCTGATTTAGATAATTATGAAGTGAAGTGGTTCCGCTTTTCGCTGCACCTACTATAAGAAGATTTGGCAATGTTATATCTTTAGCCATTTACTTAAATCTTTATTAATTAAACTTTGCAGCATACTTATATCCTTCTTAAAATACTTAGATAGTTCTAAATAAGTTGATTGTTTTATTTTTTTTGATTTAGATGTAAATATAGATATTAATATCCTTTTTATCTTAATTCTAAAAAATTTTGGAATAATCTTCTTAAAAATAAATTTAGAAGATCCCTTCCCCATCAGCATATATTTGATAAATTTAGAATCCCACTTCATTCCTCCAGAATTAACTATCTTATTTGTATCTATATCTTGCTTGTTTAGATTAAGAAAATCAAATACTTTATCTACTTCATGATTAGTTTGAGTAACAAAATCATCATATAAAATAATATGGATATTATTAAAATTAGCTTTATAAGCTTTCACCATTTCATAATACAGACCCATTTCCTTATACAAAATCATTGGACTTAATGTCTTATCTTCTTTAAATCTTTTTTCTGAATTATTTATAGCTTCTTCAAATGACTGATTCTCCTGCATCGTTTTAGAAGCGAATAAATATGCTGAATATGCTCTATCTATTGGATTTCTCAGCATAATAATAATCTTAACCTCTGTTCCTAAAATTTTTTTAATATTATTAATTGCCTCCTCATAATAATATAAATATAATACCGTGGATTCTCCAATTGCTTTTTCAGCAACAACATCAGCAAATAAAGATTTATAATCTTCATAATTCCAAATGCCTTTAGACAGCCTACTCTTTACCTTCTCTGCAATTAAAAATCTAGGCTCTTTTACTTTTAGTCCATTAGCAGTGTAGGTAGGCATGAATACATCCTTATGCTGATTCAAATAATTATGTAAAGATGATGTCCCACATTTTGCAGCGCCAACGATCAAAAAATTTGGTAATTTATTTTTCATAATTATTTGGAAAGTAAAGGTATATAAAATGTTGAGAAGCCAAATTTTCTTTTAACAACATAAACCATAGAAAAATTCCAAAATGATAAGCTAACTACACTAGCAATTGCAGCCCCTTTTATTCCATAATATGGTATTAAACTATAATTTAAACCAACATTTATTAGTGACCCGATTACTAATATCATCATATAATTTTTCTGTTGTCCTGACATTTGCATTAAATTTCCTACCGATCCAGAAAGAGCATTCACTACACGACCAATAATTAACCATCTAAGAACCTCAACACCAATTAAAAACTCCTTACCATATATACCCATAAAAAACTTTGGAAACAGTAAAAGAATAGCTGCCAAGGGTATGGTTGTCCAAAAGATCATCTTTGCAGATTGCATAGCAATCTTTCCCATTCCTTTAATATCTCCAATTCCAAACTTCTCAGCGAACTTTGGAGATGAAATACTATTTATTGCCATTAATGTAATACTTACTCCCATAGAAAACCTAAACGCAACACTATAAACAGCCACACTTTCAGCAGACATCAGATTACCTATCATTAATTTATCTGTCCAAGCCATCACAAACTGTACTGATTGTGCAAGCATTAATGGTATTGAGATCTTTAACATGTTTAGAGTGCTTAGCTCATCAGCACTAAAACTATAATTTAATGTCTGTTTTTTTGAGAACCAATATTGATAAGTAATAATTGCAAGCAATGAAACGATACACAGACTAGTAAGATATGCATATATAGGTACTTTTTCACTAGTAATAAAAGTTGAAATAACAAAAAGCGAAGCAATTGAAAAGCTCGCCTGAGACATCCTGTAAAAAAATGAAAATTCTGATATTTTTTTCAAACCTCTTAAGCTCTGATAATGTAACATAAAAAATACCATTGGCAATACAAAAAAGGAGCACAAACGAATATTCTCTTGGCTAGTATTAATAATTATTGCAATCCAAGAAGATGCAGAATACATGAGAATTGATGAAATAAGAGATGTAATAGCTAATAAAATTAATATCTTTTTTCTAAAAAATTTAATGTCTTCCCATTTGCCTTGCTTTGCAAATGAGGCAATAAATCTAATTGAAAAAGTATCTAGCCCAAGTTTGGCTATTAAAGTAAAAATTCTTAATACAACAATTGCTAATATATAATTTCCTAATCCTTTTGCTCCATAATAATGAGCTACAACAAATGACATTAAGAAACCCATAATCTGCCCGCCAATTCGGATAACAAACGACATCCCTCCTTTTGTAACCAATTCTGACAGATCCTTATCTTCTAATATCTTAAGAAATCTTTCTTGCATGTATTAACTAACCAAAAACCAAGGGTTCAATAAATCTTTCTTATTATATACAACATCGTCTAAAGAATTATATATTTTAACAGAAAAGCCCGCATATTTAGCAATAGCATGTCCAGCTCCAGTATCCCACTCCATAGTAGGAGCATATCGAGCATAAGCATCTGCCTTACCTTCAGCAACCATACATAATTTTAATGAAGAACCTACCTCCATAACTTCAATATTACCATGTTCTTTTTGTTTCTCTTCAAAAAAAGATTGTGTTTCTTTTGTCATATGAGATCTTGAACCAACAACCACATAATTTTTTCTGTTGTTATTAATCGGTAATCTATTTGATTGGGATATCAGGCTTTCTATATTATCAATAATAGTATTCTGATCCGCTTTATAAGAACCCAATCCATCTAATGCAAAATAAAGTTTCTCTGTTACAGGAACGTATATTACACCTAAAACGGGATTATTATTATGTATCAAAGCAATATTGACTGTAAACTCGCCATTCCTTTTGATAAACTCCTTAGTGCCATCTAAAGGGTCAACTAACCATGAATATTGCCAATCTTTTCTTTCTTCAAAAGGAATCTCCATCCCTTCCTCACTTATAAAGGGAATACCAGTACCTATTAAATGTTTCTCAATCACTTCATTACACCTCCTATCTGCTAATGTTAATGGAGATTTATCATATTTATATTCAACAGAAAAATCAGAATTATACACATCCATGATGGCCTGACCTCCTTTAATGGAAGCATTAATTGCTTTTATTAATAATTCTTTACAATCTATTATCTTCATCTTTTACTTCTGACTATAAATCAATGCTGCTTTAGAAGTTCCTATTCTAGCCGCTCCTGCCTGTATCATCTTTATACAATCTTTTAAACTTGAAATTCCTCCGGACGCCTTAACTTGTAACTTTCCAGATACAGATCTAATAATCTTAACATCTTTAATAGTTGCTCCTAAATCACCATAATATCCTGTTGATGTTTTAATAAAAACATCATTACATTTATGCGGAAAATTAGATTGAACTATATCGGCTATTCTCTTTGAAATATTTCTAATCTCTTCTCTAGAAAGTGATCCTGTTTCAATAATCCATTTCGCAACTTTATTTTCATTTAAAACTACATTAGTTGCTTGTAATATATCTGCATCAAACTTACAAAGATCTCCTCTCTTAAACGCATTGTAATCAGAGACAAAATCAATGTCAAATGCCCCATCATTAATAGCAGCAATTGCTTCTTGAATCTTCAAATTAGTCGAACCTTGTCCTAATGGAAAGTCTATTACAGTACCAACTTTAATTCTTGATTCAGTTAATTTAATCTTTTGTACAGCTAACGTGACAAATTCAGGACGAATCATTACACATGCAAAATTATGAGAGATTGCTTCATCAATTAATCGCTCTACTCTAACTCTTGTCTCATCATTTGAGACTTCAGCTTCACCCGAAGTCTTAAGATAAGTTGAATCTAAATAATTCTCGATTTCCAATTTACTAAATCTTAAAAGAGTCAAATTTACGTAATTTATCATATAAACTACTGTTTTTAAATCAATATGTTTTAGTACATTTGGTCTCTAAAATGAAAGAAGAAAAAGAAAATATATTTACCGTTTTCAAGGAGATTCTTCAAAGAAAAGACAAAGAAGAATTACTGAATCAGAATTCAAAAGTTATTTGGATGACAGGCCTATCTGGATCTGGCAAAACAACTATAGCTAAAATAGTTGAAAAAAAATTACACTCAAAAGGAATATTAAATCAAATTCTAGATGGCGATAATATCAGAGTAGGAATTAGTTCCAATCTTACTTTCTCCTCTGAAGATAGACTTGAAAATATTCGACGAATTGCTGAAGTTTCTAAACTTTTCATTAATTGTGGAATTGTTACATTAAATTGCTTTATAAGCCCGACAAAAAAAATAAGACAAATCGCAAAAGAAATAATTGGCGAAGATGATTTTATAGAAATATATATTAATGCATCCGTTGAAACATGTGAAAGCAGAGATGTCAAAGGACTTTATAAAAAAGCAAGAAAAGGAGAAATAACGAATTTCACAGGAATTAGCGCCCCATTTGAAGCTCCGGAGCATCCTAAATTAGAAATAAACACATCCAAACTTTCAATAAATGAATCGACACAGAAGGTTTTGGACTTTATTTTACCAATCATTAAAACAAGTAAAAAATGAGTTCATATAATCTAACACACTTAAAAGTACTAGAATCTGAGGCAATCTTTATTCTGAGAGAAGTGGCAGCACAATTTGAAAAACCTGTAATGTTATTCTCTGGAGGTAAAGATTCTATTATAATGTTCCACCTTGCAAGAAAAGCTTTTCATCCTGCAAAAATTCCATTCCCATTAATGCATGTTGACACAGGACATAACTTCCCTGAAACTATTAAATTTAGAGACAAACTGATGAAAGAAACTGGAGAATCTATCATTGTGAAGTATGTTCAAGATTCTATTAACAAAGGCACTGCTATTGAGGAAACAGGTGTGAATGCATCAAGAAATGGGCTCCAAACCATAACACTTCTTGAGGGTCTTGAGGAAGGGAAGTATGATTGCGCTATGGGTGGCGCAAGAAGAGATGAAGAAAAAGCAAGAGCTAAAGAAAGATTCTTTTCACACAGAGATGAATTTGGCCAGTGGGACCCTAAAAACCAAAGGCCTGAACTTTGGAACCTATTTAACGGAAGGAAAGGAATTGGCGAGCATTTTAGGATATTTCCAATTTCAAACTGGACAGAAATGGATGTTTGGCAATACATACTAAATGAGAACATTGACTTACCTTTATTGTATTTTTCTCATAAAAGAGAAGTAGTACAGAGAGATGGAGTATTACTAGCTAGATGTGAGTATATTACACTTAAAGAAGGTGAAAAATGGGAAGAAAAAATAGTCAGATGCAGAACAATTGGAGATATGACCTGTACTGGAGTTGTAGAATCAGAGGCTAATGACTTACATGCAATTATTGAGGAAGTTGCCTCAACAAGAATTACTGAAAGAGGCGGCAGAGCTGATGATAAAAGATCAGAAGCAGCAATGGAAGACAGAAAGAAAGAAGGATACTTTTAAAAAAAAAATATGATTAAGACGAAAGGATACTTAAATATGGAGCTTTTACGCTTCACGACTGCAGGTAGTGTTGATGATGGAAAAAGCACTTTAATTGGAAGATTACTTTATGATAGTAAAGCTATCTTTGATGACCAAATGAATTTGTTAGAGGAAACAAATAGACAAAGAGGAGAGGAAGGAATTAATCTTGCTCTTTTAACAGATGGCTTAAGATCAGAGAGAGAGCAAGGAATTACTATTGATGTAGCATATAGATACTTTGCAACCCCAAAAAGAAAATTTATTATTGCAGATACTCCAGGACATATTCAATATACAAGAAATATGGTAACTGGTGCATCAACAGCAAACCTTGCATTACTGTTAGTAGATGCGAGGCATGGTGTAATTGAACAAACTAAAAGACATGCATTTATAGCTTCTCTTCTACAAATACCTCATATTGCTGTTTGTATTAACAAAATGGATTTAGTAGATTATAATCAAGAAGATTTTGAAAAAATAAAATCAGATTTTGAAAAATTTTCTTCAAAGCTAGAAATTAAGGATATTCACTTTATTCCAATATCTGCTCTTAATGGAGACAATGTTGTTACGAGATCTGAAAACATGATTTGGTATGAAGGATCAACACTTATGCATCTTTTAGAAAATATTCATATTGGCTCTGATCATAATCATGTTGATTGTAGATTTCCTGTTCAATATGTTATTCGCCCTCAATCAGCTAAGTACCCAGATTATAGAGGATATTCCGGAAGAATTGAAGGTGGAGTTTTTAAATCTGGAGATACTATCACTGTACTTCCATCTGGTTTTACATCAAAAATTAAATCAATTGACACATTTAACGGAGAAGTGAATGAAGCATTTTCTCCGATGTCAGTTTGTATAACTTTAGAAGATGATATTGATATTAGTAGAGGAGATATGTTAGTAAGAGAAAAAAATCAACCAAAAGCAAGTCAAGATATTGATTTGATGATTTGCTGGATGAACGAAAAAAAGATGATGCCAAAAGGGAAATATTCAATAAGACATACAACCCAAACTGCAAGATGTATTGTAAAAAACATTCAATACAAAATGGATATTAATACTTTGCACAGAAATGAAGATGATAAAGAGATTGGCTTAAATGATATTGGAAGAATCTCAATAAGAACAACAAAACCACTCTTTTTTGATAGCTATAGAAGAAATAGAAATACAGGCAGTATCATTCTGGTAGATGAGGCAACAAATGAAACTGTTGCCGCTGGAATGATTATTTAATAAATAAAAAAATCCGAGAACAATCTCGGATTTTATTTACTTTTAAAAAGCAACTTAATTAAGTGTAAAATTAATTGGAATTGTAAACATTACTCGAACAGCCTTTCCTCTTTGTTTTCCTGGTTTATATTTAGGCAATGATTTAACAACTCTAACTGCCTCTGCATCTAAGTTCTTATCAACCCCTCTTACCACTTTAACATTTGTAACTGAACCTGTTTTATCTACAATAAAACTTACATATACTTTTCCAGTAATATTATATTCTTTTGCAATAGCAGGATATTTGACATTTTTTTGAATATATTTCATTAAGCCTAAATCACCTCCAGGAAATTCTGGCATATTTTCTACGACCATAAAAAATTCATCATCATCCTCTTCTTCAATTTCAATTTCAATATCCTCATCTGATTCTGTATCCTCAACTTCTAATTCATTTTCTATTTCTTCATCATCTTCAATGATTTCAATTATTTCTGGGGGAGGGGGAGGAGGAGGGGGAGGTTTCTCCTCTTGTTTGGTAATAGGAATAATTTCTTCCTCCATATCATCAAGATTAAGTTGTCCTAGATTATATTCAACCTTATCATAACTCTTCCACTCAAAAGCAATTAATACAATTACAAGTGTAATTACGAGTCCTATCTGAAAGAATAGCCCCTTTCTTTTTTCTAAACTGATTTCAGGATTCTTTTTTTGTTCCATTTTTTTTATTTTTAAGCAACTAGTTCTTTATACGAATCTGCATCTAATAATGTATCCGCATCACTTTTGTCAGAAATTAAAATCTTAATAATCCATCCATCTCCATAAGGATCTAAATTGATTAATTCAGGCTCATCTTCTAAACGTTCATTTACACCTATAACAGTACCACTTATTGGCATAAATAAATCAGAAACTGTTTTAACCGCTTCAATAGAGCCAAAAACTTCTTCTTTTTCAAGATCTTCATCTTGGGTATCTACATCAACAAAAACAATATCGCCTAGCTCGCCTTGTGCAAATTCTGTAATGCCAATATATGCATTATCTCCTTCTATCTTGATCCATTCATGATCCTTGCTATACTTTAATTCCTTTGGAAATTCCATTTATAAATATTTTCTTCAAAAATACATTTTTTTATCAGTAAGCAAAATTATCCTGCCAAGGTAAATCTTAAACTAAAACCTAGATTAGTAATTGAACTTGGGAATGTAGTGGAAATGAATGGATTAGTAATAACTCTATCATAAAATGCTTTAACATTTAATCTTTGATTAACAACATAATCAGCTGAAAATTTTATCTTGATAAGTTGTTGACCCATTGTTATTTGCTCTATATCCTCAACTACTTTTCTAATAATTGTTTTATTATTCATTATATTAAAATCTACTTTTAAATCTAAATCACTAGAAACTTTTTTACCCCTTCCTCCTGAGAACATCTTAAATTCAACATCTTTTATTCTGTAGCCAACACCAAAAATATATTCCTGAGAGCCTGTTTCGGTAAGTTGATTGTTAGCTAATGATAATGCTAGAACTCTAGTTCTCTTAAGTTCAACTTTTGTAAGCAAACTGTTCTTCCATGTCATATCCACTTTAAACAAAGGGCTAAATTGCTCATTAATAGTTACTTGTGAAATTTCTCTTTGCACATGATAACTCATATTATTCATATTAATATTACCATAATCAGCAAAACCATCTTTATCTAAATCCTCATAATTAAGATTAGATTGAAAAGCTCCAACTGAATAAGTAGATCGATAAGCATGACCAATACTAAATTGCTTAAATCTCTTCTTAATATAAGGTACTCTAATAAATCCATCATAAGTAACCCTCCAATTTGGCAAAGGAATTGAGGGAAATTCAGTCAGCTTAGAATTAGAAGGATCCTTACCTCTATAAGCTGATAAAAATGCAGGAATCATTACCTCCTGAGAATTTGCTCCATAGCCACCAACCAATGTGTCATAGTCATCATACTCTACAGGAAATCCAGAAAGAGATCCATTAGCATTAAAATTAGTATTCTGCTCTGCTAATTGCTCTGCAATAATTATTCTATAATTTCTGAAATTATTAAATGTCTTTGATTCATTGTTATCATTATTAGGTCTAAATGCTGTCCAAAACGAAATAAATGAAATGCTAAAGCCTCCTGATTCTGTTGGGTTAAAAGAATTAAAATCATCAATCTCTTCATCCCATCGATAATACTCACTTTGATTATTAGAAGTTGTTTTATTAGCAGTAATATCAATCTTAAATTGCCTTATTGGCTCTACTGTACTTCTAAATGTTAAATTTTGAGATTGATTAGTTTTGTACATAGTATTTAAAGCTGTATTTCTTGAAATCCAGCCTTTTCTACCAGCAGTTAATCTTATATCTTTCTGGCTACCAAAAACAAAAGGCAAACCAGGAGACAGTTTATCCCAATCTTGTCCTAATACTTTAGATTGATTAAGATAGCCGGGCAAGAATGTCCCTTCATTCTCAGAATAATTAATTGAAATATTCTTTATACCTAAGAAAAAACGCGTCATATGTTGAAATATTTTAAATTTCTTGTCTTTTTCTTCTTGTTGTTGCCTGTTTCTTGCAAGCCCCCTACCTCTTCTACTGCTTTGATTTAATTTCTTAAAATAGGGGACCTTATTATAAAGAGTTGTAAGATTAACCTGCCCATTATATTGCTTGGAATTTGAATTTTGAATCTGATTACCAAGATTTGAAATAGCTGGCAATGAAGCAGTCCAATCATAATTTGCAGTATATCTAGTATTCAAAGAAATAAAGTTAATAATTGGTATCTTATTTAAGGGTACTTGATAATTAACTCCAAGTGTCTGATGATAATGTTGAGCTCTACCAAAATTCCAAAAATTTTGCCAAATAGTATCAATTTTCTCTTTAGATGATTTATCTATCTTGCCTATAGGCTCATCAATATTTGCCTTTTGATTAACTGCAAAATCTATTTTTAATGTTCTCATTAAATCATATTTTAATTCATATGATCTATTCCAGCTAAAAAACTTATTATAAGTAGGTGTAATAATCATATAAGAATTACTCAAATTTCTCATCTTCGTCTCATTATAATGCCTGTCAAGATCAGTTCTAAAAGAAAATGATTTAGGAGAAGTATAAAAGTTAAAATCTTTAATCAATCTAAAATATGGTGATTTTGGAAATTTAATCCTTGAAAATGGCTTTATGTTCTTAGGCTGTGCATTAAAATTGTAAGTTAAGGCCCCTCTATAATTTACCGTTCTATTATACTCAGTATTAATATTTCTAATAAATGTCTCATTCTTTGAATACGAAACAGTAAAATTCTCTATATTATATATCTTCGCTTTCTTGGCTTTTTGTCCTTTTTTCTGAACTTTTGTTTTTCTTACATTAGTAAAGTTGACACTTTTTCTTTGGACATAATCTTGAGCAATGCTTTTTAACGAATCCTTCTCAACTTTACTATCAAGATTTTTTAATGACCTCTCGAAAAGAATATCTGGGTCCAGAGGGTTATATTGAGGATTTTTTATTGTTCTTGATCTCCCAATATACATAGGCACCTTTATTCCATAATCTTCTGGAAAAAATTTGCCTAAATTAAATGTTGACGAAAAATCATACTGAAAAGCATTATATTTCTGGCGTTCATTTACTTTCTTTTCAATACTTCCAAATCCTACTGTACTCATATTTCCTGACAATGATATATTACCAAAATCTGCCAATCGAGCCGTTACTCTACTGTTTGTAGCCCACCCTCCTTTCTCATCAAATTCAGTAAGTCTTAATTCATTTACCCAAATTTGTCCACATTTTGACATCCCATCATCATCATCATCTAGAGATATTTTCTTAGGGTTTCTCACTCCAATCATTAATGTTTTAACTTGTGCCAGTGTGGGGTTTCCAACTACTGTTACCTTCCCTCCATTAGTATATTTAATATATGGTAATGATATATCCCCACTATTTTTATTTCTTTCCTGTTTTGTTTCTAAAAAAATTTCAAAAGGAATATCAATCTCATTTTCTGATGGCCAAACATCATTAGCACTACTTTCTGTATGTTCTGTTGGAGTTAATGAAATCTCATACTCATAATAATTTGAAGAAAAATCCGTGCCTAACCTTAAAAAGCATGACAGATCGCCTTTCTTTAAACTATTCTCGTTCTCACCTTCAGCATGCACAAACATTTTTATTCTTTTATAAGTTCTCACATCAATATCTGAAGTTTTATATGCTGCTCTAGAATCACCATCTTTTAAATCACAAACTTTTAATACTAACGATTGCTCATTCTGTTGTCTCTGTGTTGTTGTAGTATTGTCAAGTTCTTGCTCAATTCCTGGAGGAAGAACATAATTAATAGGTTCTCTATTTCCATTTTCCTCAATATTTACTGCAGAAACATCAAAACTAGTAGATCCCTGATCATCACCAGGTATATATTCTCCAGCTTCAGATAATGAAAAATTATATCGTCTCCACTCACCTCTTACAAGATCAAATGTTGCAAATCGACAAATAATTGGCTGTTTAAAATCTGCAAAAGCTAATCGCATAAATCGAATTGATTTAAAGTCTCTTATACCTCCAATGATATTATCCGGGCTATGAATTGGAATTCTAAACTGATACCATTTAATTTCTCTTGTGTCACCATTTTTAGTTTTAACATATGCCTTAAAAAAATCTGAAATATAATTACTACCAATATTCATCTCATTAGGGTGTAGCCTAACTTTATATTGAAAATAACTTTCTGTTTCACTTAATGTATTATCCCCATTTAAGTCTTCAGTATCAGGGTTAGATGTAGCTGCAGCTGGATAGGGTTCTGGAGAATTCTCTGTAGTAACAGAATTTCCTTCAAGATTATTATAATCTTTATATCTATCTAAAACTGAAGTTGATTGACTATCAAAATCACTTCCTCTAAAATAATGAAAATTATCTGCTGAAGGATCATTAAATGCATTAATATATGCTAAAGAAGTAACTCCTAAACTATCTGTATCCGCAATTTTCTGTATATAAGATGTGTTAAAAAACAATCTTTCGTCTGAATCTCCTAATCCATCAAGACCAACATCTTGATATTCTCTTGAGGTGGGGTCATTATCAAATGCATCTACAATAGAGAAATTTGAAGGAACTCTACCCCAATCAGTTGTATCCACATCTTCAACCGTTGATGAATTTGGAAGTCCATTCTCAAAACTTTTATAACCATCTCTCAAAACATCCTCAGAGATATTTCCTAAATGAAGATACATATCTCCTCCATTATGATTTGGAATACCATCATCTTGATTAAATGGATCCATCATCCAGAACTCAATAAACTCAATATTAGCAGCTTCAAAATCATTAGTCTGTAATGTGCGCATTATTCCAGCCCAACTATCTTTAGGCTTATTTAATTTTCCATCAACACCTATTCCATTTATTGTATAATTATAAGGACCTCTCTGATCAGGATAATATACAAGGTCTAGAACCGAAAGATTTGTAATCTGGCTTCCCATCTCTGGATCTTTATTTGGGAAAACCTCATTTTCTAACACCTCTCTTGAATAATGATATGATTGTTGTTTTATCGTATTGCCATTTGGCAAAATAATAGAATTATCAATATTTGGAGGAGTAATAGAAGTGCTCCTAAAAAATAACGGATCAATTGTATACCAAGCTAACTTTGCTCTGCGTGCACCATATTTTAAATTTTTATTTTCTGCTGTAAACTCATCAGAAATCTTAAATATATCATCTTGAGCTTCTCCAATAGGAATACTCGCTAACTTCCAAGCTCCCATATTTTTCATATTGATTGTTGTTCTGCTTGCTTCAAAGTCATCAATATATGACACCCCGTTTTTTCCAACAGCTTTATGGTGTCCAGGAATAAGATATGCAAATTCACCAGTAGCAATCAATCTTGATTTTGCTTTAGTTTCAAGGAAGGGTAATTTATCAATAGCTGTAGTTAACCAAGGAAGTTCAGTTTGATAGTTTGCATCTAACCCCCAAATAGTATTAGATATAGGTTCTTCACCAGCATTAATCTTTTGAGTATAGGGTCTCTCTGTTAATCTTAACATCGTAGCTCCTATTAAAAAATCTTTATTTATCTCATAATCAGCATGAATACCTACCAATGTTTTATTTTGAATACCAAACATTGAATTGTTTTCTAAAGCTATCTTAATCGGAACACCTGAGCTTAAAATTCCTTCATTAATAATAGTGACACGTCCAAGCATGTAATCTACAGTGTAATCCTGATTCTCAACAAGCTTTTGAGAACCTGCCGTAACAGTTACAGATCCTTCAGGGACATTCATTGCATTTAATCTAATTTCTGCTCCAGAAGACGATTCGTAAGTTCCCTTTAAGCGAAATCTATTTTTTTCAGGGAATTGCTGAGCAACAGTTATAGTAGAATCGTACAGAATCTGATAGGAATATTTATCTGCAATTGTTGAATTATTAAATTGATCAGATAAATAGTTTCCAAATGGCTCTCTTACAGGAAAAATTATTCTTCCATTTGATGATTTTGCAGTAATACCTTCAATAAAATCAAATACACCATCTCCATTTTTCTGTATATCCATTTGCTGATTTAACTCATCCAGATTTAATAAATGGATTAATGGAACTCCGTTAATAAGTTGTTCTGTAGGTTCAGTTAAATAATTTGTAAGAACTCCAGATTCTTCCGTATTTTCATACACTACATCCAAAACAAAGCCATCTCTACTCATTTGATAAGCTCCAATTGCATATATATTTTTCATCATAAGATCCCAATTTGGTAATGATGGACTAAAGTTTGTCCCCTTTAATAGTTTTAAGATTAGTGCATCGGGGGCGGTAGGTCCTGTTGAACTAAATTCACCAACCTGAAAAGTCTCACCTCCTATTGTATACTGAAAAGCAACAGCTAGAACTTCGTCATTATTCAAGGCTTGATTTAAAGAAATATAACCTAATTGACTATTAAATGAAAATTCAGAATCTGATAGTTTTCTTGCTCTTTCAAGTTTTTCAAAGTCTGTACCATTTGATAAAGATGTTGATTGTAAAGCACTATTAACTTCATTAATATTTCTAATACCTGTATATGTTGTCGTTAGCTTGTTAAATAAATTATTTGCTAAATTGTTATCAGGTGGGGCATTAGGATTAAAATTACTTATTTGAACCTCATCACTATTAAAAACATTACCCTCACCAGTAGATGTATTATAATATGAAGATGTCTCTGCCAAATCTAAAAAAGCAACAATATTTCTAGTGTCATTTGTTGTACCTGTTTTGTTGGTTACCCAAACTTCAATCTTGGTAATATTCACTACAGAATTAATAAAAGGAAGTTTTGATAGCGCTTCATCATAATGGTCTTTAAAATAATGGGCAAGAAAAAAGTGTTTATTAGCCTCATACTGATCAGCATAAACATCAAACTCTGAGGTCTGCGCACCACCACTGACTTCAATTTCAGATTTTGTACTTTTTTGCTGAGACAAGATACCTGTAATAGTTGTTCGTCCAAATTGAAGTTGTGTTTTTAAGCCAAATAAAGATTGACTACCTGTAATCAATGTTCCATTAAGTGGAAGACTTACGTTCCCAATCTCAATTTTTTTTATTATTTCATCCTCATAGCCAGTATACTCAACTTTCATCTGATTTTCAAAATCAAAAGTAGTTTCTGTATTAAAATTAGCTGTAACTTTTAATTTATCTCCTATCTTCCCAACAACATTCATTTGTATTTTTTCTTGAAAATCAAAAGAAGTTGTTCTTCTTTGCTCCTCAGGTAAAGATGGATTATCAATTTTATTTATTTTAAGCCCAAAAATTAATTCAGCAGAACCTTGCGGTCTAATATCTACTGCATTACCACCAAATACCCTATCAAATGATTTGCCTGGTATAAATAGTTTTGGTAAACCAAGTGATGATATTTGTCTTCCGGCTCTTTGCTTTGAACGTAAATTCCAATAGTCATTTACTAGCTTACTTTGAGAATACCTTTGGTAATCAGAAAAACTCATGATTTTTGGTTCTCCATAGCTAAGTGTTCCAATTTTATCTTGAACTAAATAAGTATTAGTTAATGGATCGAAGACTACTACTGAATTTATATTATTAGGAGTATTCATAAAAAGTCCTCCTGTTTGAGAGCTAGAAAATGGAAATACAAGTGTTGAATCGCCAGCAGATTGAGCTAATATGTTTACACTAAAGAATAGTGCATAAAAAAAGAATAATATGTTATAAAAACTCGATTTCTTCAATTTCAATAAGTAGTTACATCTGGCTCAGAGCAGTTTTAACTAATTCCTCAACACTAGAAATATCAGGATTTGACTTAAGTACTTTATCAATCTTACTTTCAGCACCTTTCTTAGCAAAACCTAAAGCTAGTAATGCAGATAACGCTTCTTCTTTAATTGTATTGTCTATTTT
>CEVW01030117.1_pt1 | contig 36525 bp, 28 predicted proteins | sample 427061 | NCBI WGS metagenome assembly CEVW01 (sample SAMEA2623774, study PRJEB7988) | marine metagenome | biome: marine biome (ENVO:00000447); feature: surface water layer (ENVO:00002042); material: "saline water (ENVO:00002010), including plankton (ENVO:xxxxxxxx)" | depth 5 m
GCGCAGGCAGCACCTATACCGCTAGCGGCCCCGGTAATAACAGCGACTTTTCCCTCCAGTTTCATAGCCCCCCCTCAACACTTAAACCTGCAGCTGCGTCCCACAATGCGGACAACTAGCAATGCCATCCCTCATGTCATATTGCGATTCCTTGACAAGTAGGAAGCACCCCTCACACAAGATTTCGTCCTCTTGCTTGCTGGGAATTCGGTCACCTTCAGCCGTAGTGATTACGCCTTCGTCTTCGTCGTCGTCTTCGTCTTCGTCATCGTCGGCAGATGACATCCGCTCCTTCAAGATTGTGTCTAAATCAGCTTCGACTTCGTCATCGTCTTCGTCTTCGTCTTCGTCGTCCGAAGCCGGGCGAGCGCCAGCGGGGATCTCTCGATTCTCATCGTCATCATCATCGTCTGTAAGGTCATCACCCTCAAGATCGATTTCGATTTCCTCGCCCATCTCTTCATCGATCAGATCAGGGTCAGCGTCGATTTCGTCAATTTCTTCTTCTACAGGTTCATCACTCATTTTGGCCTCGGGAGCTGCTAACTCAATTAGTCACACATGCTGCTCAGCGCGGAGGATACCCATAGATCGGCCGTTCGGTGTGAATGAAATAAGAAATCCCTAAAGATCTTGATTTTTTTTTGAAACCGATACAAGAGGACCTTGCTAGGAAGTTCCACTTCCTAAGCTGTTTTATGTGAGTTCTGAGGCTCGACCGACGCCAACTGCAGCACACCCTTTTCGGGTCGTATCAGACTTTGCTCCAGCCGGAGACCAACCCAATGCCGTCCAGTGCCTCGCTGATGGGGTCGAAGCTGGTCATAGGTTTCAGACGCTGCTTGGCATCACAGGATCAGGCAAAAGCGCAACAATCGCGTGGGCTATCGAGAAAGTTCAACGCCCAACTCTGGTGTTGGCACCTAATAAATCTCTCGCAGCTCAGTTAGCTAACGAGTTCAGGGAATTTTTTCCGAACAATCGCGTTGAATACTTCGTCTCCTACTACGACTACTACCAACCAGAGGCCTACATGCCAGCCTCGGACACCTACATCGAGAAAGATTCTTCAATCAATGACGAAATTGATCGGCTTCGTCATTCCGCAACTGCGGCATTGCTGACGCGGCGAGACGTAATAGTCGTTGCGTCAGTTTCGGCTATCTATGGCCTTGGGCCTCCTGATGCCTATTTACAGCACATGCTTTATCTCAGGTTGGGGGAGACACATAATCAACGAGAGGTCCTCGGCCGCCTCATTGACATGCAATATGAGCGAAACGACATGAACCTTGTCCGAGGAAAGTTCCGGGTAAAAGGAGACACCCTTGAAATTCATCCCGCCTATGAAGAGTTCGTTGTCAGAATCGAACTTTTTGGTGATGACGTCGAACGAATTACAAAGATTAATCCCGTCACCGGAGAACGACTCGCCGAACTGGAAGAAGTAACTGTCTTTCCAGCGAGCCACTATGTCACCGATGGCGCGACGATCCACAGAGCGATCACTGATATCGAAGCTGAACTGCAGCAACGGCTCGCATTTTTTGAATCCGAACAAAAACTTCTTGAGGCGCAGAGACTGCGCATGAGAACTGAATATGACCTTGAGATGCTGCAAGAAGTCGGATATTGCACAGGAATCGAAAATTATTCGATGCATCTCGATGGCCGAACTTTCGATGAACCGCCCTTTAGCCTTCTGGACTTTTTCCCCGACGATTATCTGCTGGTGGTTGACGAAAGCCATGTCGCAGTTCCTCAACTTCACGGGCAATTTGCGGGAGATCGATCTCGAAAGGACACGTTGGTTGAACATGGCTTCCGCCTGCCATCGGCGCGCGACAACCGGCCGCTGCGATTTGAAGAAGTAATGGAACGTCTCAACCAAGTGATTTTTTTATCTGCCACGCCGGGCGAGTACGAAATTGAAGTCAGTGACCAAGTTGTCGAGCAAATAATTAGACCAACAGGGTTGATTGACCCCGAGGTGATTGTGAAGCCTACGCGCGGGCAGATCGACGACTTAATCGAGCAAATTAACCACACTGTTGGTCGAGGGGATCGCGTACTTGTGACAACCCTTACGAAGAAGATGTCGGAGGACCTCACCGATTATTTGCTGGAGCTGGGAGTCAGGGTTCGCTATCTCCATAGTGAAATTGACACAATTGAAAGAATCGAAATTTTAAGAGATCTGCGCCTTGGCGAATTTGACGTACTGGTTGGAATAAATTTGTTGCGCGAGGGCTTGGATCTGCCTGAGGTTTCTCTTGTAGCCATCTTGGATGCAGACAAAGAAGGCTTTTTGCGAAGCCAAACCTCGCTTATCCAAACCATTGGTCGCGCAGCCAGAAACGTAGATGGCCAGGTGATCATGTATGCCGACAACATCACCGACTCAATGCGAGCGGCACTCAATGAAACTAACCGCCGCCGGGGTCTCCAACAGGCCTACAACGAGGAACATGGCATTGACCCCCAAACTATCCGTAAGGCCGTTACTGATATCTTGCTTGTGTTACGAGGGCAAGAAGAGGGTGCCCCAGTTCCAGAGAAGTTGTCGTCGAAACGAGTTCGAATTGATGAGCAAGCGCGTCGGGATTTGGCTGAGCTTCCAGAGGATGACCTGCATCGATTGATTCACTCTCTGGAACTTGAAATGGAAGAAGCCGCTGAAGACTTACGATTTGAATACGCGGCACGCTTACGCGACGAGATCCGGGAACTTCGTCGTGACCTTCGTGATGCGATGAACTGAAGGTAAACCAGGAACTATGGATCACCTAGTGCATTAGCAACTAGTTTGCCACTAGGGGTAGCGGCGGTAGCCAGCCGCGAATTCTTTACTAGGGGGTATTTAGATGCCACATGAAGTTCGCGGCGTCGTAGCTCGATCAAAAGGCGCTCCGGTGGCCGTCGAAACCATTCAGGTACCAGACCCTGGGCCCGGAGAAGTGGTAGTCGATGTTCAGGCATGCGGCGTATGTCACACAGACCTTCACTATCGCGAAGGCGCAATTAACGACGAATTTCCGTTTCTTCTCGGTCATGAGGCCGCAGGGACTGTAAGTCAAGTTGGGGCAGGTGTCTCCAACGTGAATGAAGGTGATTTCGTCATACTGAATTGGCGCGCTGTTTGCGGACAATGCCGAAGCTGCCTACGAGGCAGGCCTCAATACTGCTTTGAGACCCACAACGCGCACCAAAAAATGACGCTGGATGGAGTCGAGTTGACAGCCGCCCTCGGTATCGGCGCATTCGCCGAAAAAACGTTAGTGGCGGCAGGACAAGCAACGAAAGTGGATGATTCGGCCGAACCGGAAATAGCTGGCCTTATTGGTTGTGGGGTCATGGCGGGCTTAGGTGCGGCGATGAACACCGGAGGGGTTACACGTGGAGACAGCGTTGCTGTTTGGGGTTGCGGGGGAGTAGGTGATGCCGCAATCGAAGGTTCTCGCATAGCTGGAGCACACACGATCATCGCGATAGATCTAGATGACCGAAAACTTAAGTGGGCTAAGGATTTTGGCGCCACACACGTAATCAACTCCGCTGGTATGAGTACTGACCAAGTCGTCGAGGCAGTTCAGGCGCTGACGGGCGGTAACGGCGTAGACATCGCAATCGAAGCAGTAGGCTCACCTGCTGCCTATGAACAAGCATTTTACGCGAGAGACCTAGCGGGCACCGTAGTCCTCGTTGGCGTTCCCAACCCAGAAATGCGCATTGACCTACCTATGATTGAAGTCTTTGGGCGAGGTGGTTCCCTCAAAAGCTCATGGTATGGCGACTGCTTGCCGACCCGTGACTTTCCAATGCTCATCGATCTTCACCTTCAAGGGCGTTTGCAGCTGGATCGGTTCGTATCCGAGAAAATCGGCATTGAAGATGTTGAAGCGGCGTTCCACAAGATGGAGCAGGGAGAAGTTCTGCGCTCGGTAGTCATGATCTAAGCCTTTTAGCTAAGAGCGCCCTGTTTAGAGATATGGCCCGAGATAGGCTCCGGCACGATGGGAGATCGATTAATCGTTCGAGGCGCGAGGGAAAATAACCTGTGCGACGTTGACGTCGACCTACCGCGCGACAACTTGATCGTGTTCACGGGTCTATCGGGAAGCGGAAAGTCATCTCTCGCGTTTGACACCATCTACGCCGAAGGTCAGAGGCGATACGTCGAGTCGTTATCCGCCTACGCCCGACAATTTTTAGGGCAAATGGACAAACCCGATGTCGACTTCCTAGAGGGCCTCTCACCGGCGATTTCGATCGACCAAAAGAGCGCGAGCAGGAATCCTCGATCCACAGTCGGCACCATTACCGAGGTGTATGACTACCTTCGGCTTCTCTATGCCCGGATCGGAGTACAACATGACCCTGAAACAGGCGAAGTCGTCCAGCGTCAGACCTCGCAAGAGATCGTCGACAGAATACTCACGCTCGGTACGGAGAAGAGGTTCCAGGTCCTAGCGCCCATTGTTCGGGGAAGAAAAGGCGAGTATCACACTCTCCTAACCGACCTCGCGTCGCAAGGCTATGTTCGCGCTCGAGTCGACGGGGAAACAGTTGATCTTGGGGACAAGGAGATCCTCCCCGAAGAACGCCTAGATCGTTACGTCAACCACGACATTGAAGTCATTGTGGATCGCCTTGTGCTCAAAGAAGGAATTGAGCAACGACTTACTGAGTCGATTGAAACAGCTTTAAATCTCGCTGACGGACATGTGTGGATAGAAGTCGTTCCCTCAGAAGGAGAAGGGGAGATCCATACATATAGCCAGCACCTCTTCTCGCCCGCCACGGGGCGTTCATTCGAAGATCTCGCCCCCCGAAACTTTTCCTTCAATTCACCGTATGGGGCATGTGCTACCTGCGATGGTTTGGGAACTCGCTTTGAGGTAGACCCAGAACTAATTGTTCCGAATACCGACCTAAGCATTGAAGAAGGTGCGATCGCTCCATTCGCAACTGGCGCAAGCCGTTGGTACGGGCGGTTGTTGCGTGCTACTGGGGAAGAATTTGATATTCCGATCGAAAAGCCGTGGTCGAAACTCACGGCCAAGCAACGCAAACTGATTCTCTACGGAAGTTCACAAAGCCGAACGTTTACAGTTCGCTACAGAAACCGATACGGCCGCAGTCGGAGCTACACCACTCATTGGGAAGGGGTCATTCCGACCCTTCAACGTCGTCACGCTGACACTGACAGCGATCATTCCCGAGATCGCATCGAGGGGTACATGCGAGAAGTGCCCTGCGCTGTCTGTGACGGAGCGCGATTGAATGAAGTTTCGCTCGCTGTGCGGGTGGCCGACCGCAATATTCATGAGCTTTGCTCAGTGTCCATCGGGGAGGCAGCCAAGGTTATTGATGGCCTGTCACTCAGCGATAGAGACATGATGATCGCAGCGCCCATTGTTAAAGAAATTGACGCTCGCCTCAACTTTTTGTTGGACGTTGGATTGGACTACCTCACCTTAAATCGATCTGCTGCAACTTTGGCGGGAGGTGAGGCTCAACGTATTCGTTTAGCTAGCCAAATAGGTAGTGGTTTAGAAGGAGTCTTATATGTATTGGACGAACCTTCGATAGGGCTTCACCAGCGGGACAACCGCCGTCTAATTGAAACCCTTCAAAACCTGCGTGATTTGGGCAACACGGTGCTGGTTGTAGAGCACGATGAGGAAACGATTCTTGAAGCTGACTGGGTAGTGGACATAGGTCCTGGTGCTGGAGAACACGGTGGAGAAATCATCTATAGCGGCCCTGTAAAGGGTCTGACAGCCGCAAAGGGGTCGATTACTGGTGACTACCTGCGAGGCGCTCGAAGTATAGAAACACCTGAAAAACGCCGAGAGCCGATTTCAAAGGTCCTCACAATAAAAGGGGCACGGGAAAATAACCTCCGTTCAATTGATGTCGAGATACCGCTCGGTTGTTTTGTAGCCGTAACGGGTGTATCGGGGTCGGGTAAAAGTACGTTGATCAACGAGATCCTCCGAAAGTCATTGATGCAACGTATCTACAAGTCGAAAGAGGTTCCCGGGTTACATACCTCGCTTGAAGGCTGGGAAGCCCTGGATAAGGTCATTGACATCGACCAATCACCGATAGGGCGAACACCGCGCTCGAATCCTGCTACCTATACAGGCGCCTTTGACAATATTCGCAAGCTCTTCGCAGCGACTAATGAGTCGAAAGTTCGTGGGTATTTACCTGGGCGGTTCAGTTTCAATGTCAAGGGTGGGCGTTGTGAAGCCTGCTCAGGAGACGGAACAATAAAGATCGAAATGCACTTTCTTCCGGATGTGTATGTTCCGTGCGAGATTTGTAAGGGGGCTCGATATAACCGCGAGACCTTAGAAGTGCGTTTTAAGGGCATGACCATCGCAGACGTGTTGAATATGCCGTGCGAGGAGGCTTTGGAGTTTTTCTCAGCTCAACCACCGATTGCCCGCCACATGCAAACTCTGGTTGACGTAGGCCTTGGATACATTCGACTTGGGCAGCCAGCTACGACACTGTCTGGCGGCGAAGCGCAACGCGTCAAACTCGCTAGCGAACTAGCGAAGAGACCTACCGGCCACACGATTTATATTCTGGATGAACCTACAACAGGGCTCCATTTTGAAGACATTCGACGTTTGCTTACAGTTCTCAGTCGCTTAGTTGATCAAGGCAATACGGTGATCGTGATTGAACATAATCTTGACGTGATTAAGACCGCCGACTGGATCATCGACATGGGTCCCGAAGGTGGGAATGGTGGTGGTCTGGTAGTGGCTAGCGGTCCGCCTGAAAAAATTGCGAAAGTGTCGGCTAGTCACACAGGGCAATTCCTTGGCGCCGTCCTGTCAAACTGACGTCGTGTTCGCCCAATAGCATTTAGGTATGGCTCTGCGTCCCGAATCTGGTTCAGTACCCGATCAGCCCGGTAGCTATCAATTCAAGGATTCTGGCGGACGCATTATTTATGTTGGCAAAGCCAAGAGCCTGCGGAACAGGCTGAACAGTTATTTTCAAGACGCCCGGAATCTGCACCCTCGCACTCTTCAAATGTTGGAATCGGCGGCATCAGTGGAGTGGATCGAGGTGGCAACTGAAGTAGACGCACTCATGCTTGAGTACAGCTTGATTCAGAGGCACCAGCCGAGGTTCAACGTTCGACTCCGAGATGACAAGTCTTATCCGTTTCTCTCCATCACTATGCGAGATGAATGGCCGCGTGCGACAGTTATGCGAGGTAAGAGAAAAAGAGGTAATCGGTATTTTGGGCCATTTGGGCATGCGCACGCGATTCGAGAAACTTTAGATCTGCTGCTGAGGACGTTCCCCATCCGTACATGTAGCGACAACAAGTTGGCTGAGCACCAGCGACTGGGGAGACCGTGTTTGTTGTTTCATATCGAACAATGTGCTGGCCCCTGTGTCGGGGAAATAACGTCCGAGGACTATGAAGGCCTAGTTCGTAAGCTCATCCGCTTCTTAGAGGGCGACACAGAGGACGTAGTCAAAGAACTCAACGCCCGGATGCGCGAGGCAAGTAATGCCACTGAATTTGAATTAGCAGCAAGGCTTCGTGACCGTCTATCGAGCGTTGAACGAGCTATCGAGAAGCGTCAGATAGCTGGTACCCGGAACGAAGATTTTGACGTGATTGGTCTCCACGACGATGAGCTAGAAGCGTCAGTGCAGGTCTTCTATGTGCGTAAAGGCCGCGTTATGGGTCAGCGGGGTTCGATTGTCGACAAAGTCGAAGACGTTACCCAGCCAGACTTGATTGCGAGAATTATCGAAGACTTGTACCACCAAGAAAATCCGATTGGTATGCCAAAGAATGTTTTCGTTCCTTCGTTACCTCACCGACAAGGACTCTACGAAGAGTGGCTTACCACGCAACGAGGTTCCCGCGTTGAAATACGGGTACCTATGCGTGGGGACAAGCGAGCGTTGCACGAAACCGCTACACGAAACGCAAAAGAGTCTTTTGCCCGTCACCGCCTAAAAAGAGGCACTGATCACAACAGTCGAGCGCGAGCGTTGCAAGAGCTGCAAGCCCACTTGGAGCTCCCCAATGCCCCCCTGCGGATTGAGTGTTATGACATGAGCCACCTCCAAGGAACTGACTACGTGGGCTCAATGGTGGTCCTGGAAGACGCCGTACCGCGTAAGAGTGAATATCGTCGCTTCAAAATCCGGGATGTCGCAGGAAACGACGACTTTGCGGCCATGGAGGAAGTGCTGTACCGACGATTCCGAAACCTTCTCGCGGAAAGGGAAGCGCCGGATGAAGTTCCCGGAAAGTTCGCCTATCCGCCGCAGCTTTTGGTTGTTGATGGCGGTAAAGGGCAGTTGGGTGTAGCAGTAAGAGTTCTAGAAACGCTCGGTTTGAGTGACGAAATACCGGTCGCTGCTCTCGCCAAGCAATTTGAGGAAGTATTTGTGCCCGGCCGTTCGACACCGATTGAGTTGCCGCGAGGCTCCGAGGCTCTGTATCTTTTGCAACGCATTCGCGACGAAAGCCACCGCTTCGCGGTCAACTATCACCGTGTCCTTCGTAAAAAAAGAATGACTCGCAGCGTACTGGACGATATATCTGGGCTAGGAGACGTGCGTCGCAAACGTTTAATAAAGGAATTCGGGGGTGTGCGAAAGGTGCAACAAGCTTCACTCGATGAGCTCCTCGCCTTGACGTGGTTACCTGATCCGGTGGCGCAAGCCGTATACGACCGAACTCAGGGGAGCGCGTGATCCAAGATTCGTGGGAACAACACTCCCACTGGTGGCAGCGGGAGTTCACTCGGGGCGCTGATCCCGAATATGAGGAACAAATTCTTCCCTTATTGATGGACTTGGCGGTCGAAGGGGGCAGAGTCCTTGATGTTGGGTGCGGGGAAGGGCAAGTGTCGCGTTTGCTCTCATCTACCTCAACCAAGGTCTTTGGCATCGATCCAGCATGGAACCAGATCCGTGAGGCCGTACGACGCAGCACTCAAGAGGCATATAGCCAAGCTTCCGCAACGGCGCTCCCATTCGCAGCAGGAGTATTTGACACGGCAGTAGCGTGTCTTGTTTTTGAGCACATAACCGCCTTAAGGCAAGCAGTCGCTGAAGTCTCTCGGGTGCTGGCAAAAGGCGGAAAGTTTATTTTCATGTTGAATCACCCACTCCTGCAAACTCCTGGAAGCGGATGGGTCGACGATTATATTTCAGATCCACCGAGCCACTACTGGCGTGTTGGCCACTACCTCGTAGAACAGGAAACTCTTGAGGAAGTTCAACTCGGTGTGCACATCCCATTTGTGCACCGGCCTTTGAGTGAGTACGTCAACGCTCTCTCAGAGAACGATCTCCAGCTAGAACGCATGCTTGAACCGTCGCCGCCAGCAGGGTTTCTGGAACGAAATGACTCCTATCGGGCAGCCGCCCACATCCCCCGGCTGTTGGTGCTCATCTGCAGGAAGCGCTGATGTTCGCATTGAGGCGACCTAGGCTTTAACCATGCAGGACGGACCAAACTTCGTGGTAGTGGCCGGACTGTCTGGAGCCGGCCGTTCAACGGTAGCTGACACTCTTGAAGATTTGGGTTGGTTCGTCATCGACAACCTCCCATCCAGCTTGCTCTCATCAGCGGCTGAGATGCTCACCGCTGCGGACCCCCGAGTCCAGCGGCTGGCCTTAGTGGCTGGGTCACATCAGCACCAAGAAGATCTCTTGGACTTCTTGGCAGGTCTGAGCACGTCCCCAGCCCGAGTAAGTGTCGTTTTCTTGGATGCGCCCACAGACGTGCTTCTACGTCGCTACGACCAAACACGTCGGCGACACCCCCTTGCAACCAACAGCGAGTCCGTAGCTGAAGCGATCCAACGGGAACGTGAGCTTTTGGACCCGATCAAACAAAAAGCTGATCTGGTGATTGATACCGGTGATCTCATCGTGCATGAATTGAAATCTCGCGTAGTTGAAGCGTTCAGCGAAGCTGGTCGAAACCAACTAATGCAGACAACAGTCATGTCGTTTGGGTATAAACACGGCATCCCAATCGAAGCTGATCTAGTCATCGACTGTCGGTTTTTGGCTAACCCACATTGGCTGCCAGAGTTACGACCGCGGACAGGTTTGGACCAAGAAGTAAGAGATTATGTACTCGGAGAGTCATCAACCATCTTGTTCTTGGAGCGTCTTTTGCCGCTCCTTGACTTTTTGGTTCCTTCCTATGTCGAAGAAGGCAAGGCATACCTGACTATCGCCTTCGGGTGCACAGGAGGTCGTCACAGGAGTGTCGTGGTTGCCGAAGAAATAGGGCGTATTTTGACGGAGAATGGTTACGCGCCTCGCACCCGCCACCGCGACCTCGAATCAAAAGAAATATAGAAGTAGACCATCAATTCGCCACACTCTGCGGCGCATGCGGTAGACATTCAGCAGCGTCTCTATTCCCTCTTAGAAAGCGAGTCCTCTATGACCGTGCGTGTTGGCATAAATGGTTTCGGTCGGATCGGTAGAAACTTCTTCCGAGCCGCTCAAAAGCAAGGTGCTGATCTTGAAATCGTTGCGGTGAATGACCTCGGCGACCAAAGCACGATGGCTCATTTATTGAAGTACGACTCGGTGTTGGGAAATCTACCCAATGACATTTCAGCCATAGAAGGCGGTATTTCCATAGACGGTCAGCTGCTGAAGGTTCTGTCCGAGCGAAACCCTAGCGACTTGCCATGGGCTGATCTGGAAGTCGATGTTGTTATTGAGTCGACCGGGATTTTCACCGATAGGGATAAAGCTGCTCAACATCTAGATGCGGGAGCACCTTTGGTAATTGTCTCGGCTCCGGCCAGTGGAGCTGACGCAACCATCGTCGTTGGGGTCAACCACGACGAATTCGAGAAAGGCGTGCACCAGGTGATCTCTAATGCCAGTTGCACAACAAACTGCTTTGTCCCGATGGTCCAAGTCCTAGATGATGCCTTCGGAGTAGAAAAAGGTCTGATGACGACAGTGCACGCGTACACAGGCGATCAGTCGCTTGTCGATGGCCCACATAGTGACCTGAGAAGGGCGAGGGCATCGGCTGTAAACATCATCCCTACTTCCACAGGGGCTGCTCGTGCAACGGGGCTGGTACTCCAAGCGATGAACGGCAAACTCGATGGCACCTCGTTGCGAGTGCCGATTCCTGATGGGTCTATCACTGACTTCACCGCAGTTCTTGCGTCGAGTCCCACAGTCGAGGAAATCAATGCCGCGTTCGCTGAGGCCGCCGCTAAAGCGCCGCTCGCCGGGATCCTCGCCTACAGCGAAGACCCATTAGTTTCCTCAGACATCGTAGGAGATCCCTCTAGCTGCGTGTTTGACGCGGGTCTCACTATGACGATGGACAATCTTGTTAAGGTCAGCGGTTGGTACGACAACGAATGGGGATACTCAAATCGTTTAGTCGACCTCGTTGGGATTACCTGCGGTTGAGCGCGACGTGAATGATTTTTCAGTCCCAACTCTCGAGGATTTAGAATCATCGGTTGGTGACCTAGAAGGCAAGCGCATATTGGTTCGTTGCGATTTCAACGTTCCCCTTAGGGACGGAGAGATCGCAGACGACTTAAGGATTAAGGCCGCCGTGCCAACACTGTCCTGGTTGCAGGAAAGGGGTGCCCACGTCGTTGTTTGCACCCACTTCGGGCGACCCGATGGTAGACCGGACAAACGCTTCTCAGTCGACGTTCTTCGTAGCCGAATTGATCAATTGATCCCCGGTGTGGAAATCATCGAAAACCTTAGATTTGACCCAGGAGAGACAGATAACTCACCGGAGTTTGTCCAGTACCTAGTGGAAGGTGCCGGGGGCACAGCCTTTGAAGGGTATGTCAATGACGCTTTCGGGGTGTCCCACCGTTCCCACGCATCAGTTGTCGGCCCCCCAGGCTTGGTGCCTTCAGCGGCAGGTCGACTTTTAGAAAAAGAAGTCGAGGTGCTGGGAGCAATGCGATCTGCGCCACGGAGGCCTTTTTTGGCTGTCCTTGGCGGCGCTAAAGTCAGCGACAAGTTGGGGGTTATCGAGGCTCTACTCGGTGTCGTTGACCGGCTCGTCATTGGGGGTGGCATGTGTTTCACCTTTTTGAAGGCTCTCGGGAACAACGTCGGAGACTCGCTGTGTGAAGATGACCAAGTTGACGCGTGTAAGAGAATCATCGATTCAGGAGCCCCGATACTTCTGCCAACAGACATCACAGCGCTAAGCCCTGAGGGCGAAATTCGTCAGATGGGACAGTCCATGCCAGAAGGGTGGAAAGGCCTTGACATTGGACCTGGGAGCGCCGCTGAATTCGGTGATGCCATTCATGAAGCAAGGACAGTCTTTTGGAATGGCCCAATGGGATTGTTCGAAGATCCGCGCTTCGCTGCGGGCACCAGAGCTATCGGACAGGCCCTAGCCGACTCTCGGGCCTTTACAGTTGTCGGAGGGGGAGATAGTGCCGCTGCCGTAGCTGAATTCGGGCTGAGCCCGTATATGGATCACATCAGCACTGGTGGGGGAGCCAGTCTCGAGTATTTGGAATTAGGCGACCTCCCCGGATTAGCCGCTCTTCGAAAATAAGGAACGTCATGGCTCGCACCCCTCTCATTTCCGGTAACTGGAAGATGAATCTCAATCACTTCGAAGCTATTCAACTGGTTCAAAAATTAAGCTACGAACTCCGAAACCATGACTATGACAAAGTGGAAGTTTCAGTTCACCCACCCTTCACTGATCTCCGGTCAGTGCAGACAGTGATTGATGCCGACCGGATGCTCTTTCGGCTGGGAGCGCAGAACTGCCACGCTGAAACCTCAGGTGCTTTTACAGGTGAAGTGTCGCCGGCGATGTTGCAGAAGATGGACGTCGACTTCGTCATCGTGGGGCACAGCGAACGAAGAGCTTTATTCGGAGAAACGAACGAGATTGTTGCGGCGAAAGCATTAGCGGTAGCAACACACGAGATGACCCCGATTGTCTGTGTGGGGGAAACACTGCAAGAAAGAGAAAGCGGGGAAGCCGAATCGGTGGTCGAAGCTCAGGTGTTAGGCAGCTTGGCTTCTTTGAAGGGAGAGAAGCTGACGAAAACTGTCGTCGCGTACGAGCCGGTCTGGGCTATAGGCACAGGAGCCACGGCGTCTGCTTCGGATGCGCAGCAGATGTGTGCCCATATTCGAAGTGTGATTGAAACGATTAAGAAATCAGCGGCGGATGAGGTGAGAATCCAATACGGGGGATCAGTGAATGCAGCTAATGCTGGGGAATTGATGTCGATGCCTGATATCGATGGGGCTTTGGTTGGCGGCGCATCGCTGGATGCGGCCTCTTTCGCGAGGGTCGTCAGCTTTCAAGACACCTAGTATCAACTTATGTCCCCTGCTCAGTCGAGTCCCAGCCGCCCAGCACTCCGAGATGGCCTCATTGCCGTTGTGAAACGAGACTGCCCTACTTGCGTTGATATTGCACCGGTCCTCGAAGAGATCAACCAGCGAGGCCCGGGCGTTACCGTCTATACCCAAGATGACCCTGGTTTTCCGGAAGTAATCACAAATAAGATCGACGACCGAACTTTAGAGTTTTCATGGCATTACGACATAGAAACGGTGCCGACCTTAATGTTTGTGCAAGACGGAGTGGAGTTAGCTCGCACTGTCGGGTGGAGCCGTTCCGATTGGGAAGCGATGTCTGGAGTCGATGATCTTGGTAGCGACCTGCCCGATATGCGTCCTGGATGCGGATCTTTGTCCGTGGACCCTAATTTGGCGGATTCGCTAGATCTGAAATTCGGAGATCGCTTAACCCAAAGTCGGCTTGTGGAATTCGCGACTCTTGAGGATGAATTCGATGCAATGTTCGATCGAGGGTGGTCCGATGGGCTGCCTGTGGTTCCGCCCACCGAGGAGCGAGTAGCGCGGATGTTAACGGGAACTGTGCGCCAGCCAGACGAAATTGTGGCAATCGTCCCTCCGACACTCAATTCCTGCACTGTGGAAAAAGTTGCGATTAATGCTGTTATGGCGGGATGCAAACCGGAGTACCTGCCAGTGGTGTTGGCGGCGGTTGAGGCAGCGTGCACCGACCAGTTCAACATGCACGGTCTCCTGTGCACCCTATGGTTCTCCGGTCCGATCATTATCGTTAACGGCCCGATTCGGCGGCAAATTGGAATGAATGTGGATAAGAACGCGTTAGGGCAAGGGAACAGGGCAAATTCCACAATAGGGCGGGCACTGCAACTGGTCGTAAGAAACGTTGGCGGTGGCAAACCTGGGGTGGGTGGAATTGATCGGTCCGCGTTGGGGGCCCCATCTAAAGTTGGGTGGTGCTTTGCAGAGGATGAAGAAAATCTGCCTGACGGGTGGGACCCACTTTCCGTTACTCGGGGTTTCGAACGAGACGACAATACGGTCACTTTGTTCGCGGGGCACGGACCTATTGGTTGCATAGATCAAATCTCCCGAACGCCTGAGTCGTTGATCCGGACTTTGGCTCAGCAACTGCAAGCAGTTGGTAACCGCAAACTTCCGAGTGAAGCGATGATTGTTATGACCCCCGAGCATATGAATGTCTTCGCCGGGGCAGGCTGGTCAAAGGCGAGGTTTTATCAGGAGTTGGAGCCCTTGCTTCAAATGGATCCTGAACTTTCAGCGAGAGGTGCTTTGGGTATTGAAGAAGGTCTACCGCTGTCGTCGAGCGAGGAGACGGTATTTGGCTCTCAACCCGGACGTGAGATCCGCAAACTCCCGGAGTGGTCACCGATGATTGTTCGGGCTGGGGGAGGAGCGGGGGGCTTCTCGGCGATTTTGGAGGGTTGGGTTCCAGGGAGCAAGGGAAGCACGCCCATTACTCACCGGATCGGTAGCTAACTTGCGTTCTCGATCTAGCGGCTTGAGATCGAGGAGTCGTGGAGAGACGCTGGTACCATCTTCCCTGTGTTGACCTGGATAGTTGGTGCTTTGCATCTAATCTCTGCATTCTCACTTGTGGGCCTTGTGTTGCTGCACAGCGGCAAAGGTGGAGGTGTTTCCGACATGTTCGGAGGGAGCGTCGGTGCAACTGCTGCTGGTTCAACAGTCGCAGAAAAGAACCTCAGTCGCATTACGGTGGTTGTAGCAGTCACCTTCGGTTTCACTACTTTGATATTGGGTCTATTGCTCGCCTAAGCCTGTTCCTTGAGGCGATTGAGAGCGACCGACTTATGTTGGCAACTTTGAGGACGTTGGTAGAGTAGTCCTTCTTCCGGACAACCGGAACGGCGTCGGAGTGGCGGAATTGGCAGACGCGCTAGACTAAGGATCTAGTGCCCGTTAAGGGTGTGGGGGTTCAAGTCCCCCCTCCGACACCACCACCACTAGCCCTCGGTGCGGCCGAGAGCTGAGCACATGGGTTCTTGTGGTGGTGCAGTACTTCGAGCTGAGCAGTCTCGTAGAGACGGCGACGGTCTTGCGTTCGGCGCGAGCACGTCTGGAGCGAGACCCCTTACCGGTGGATGCTGCCGAGTCAGTCATGTCGTCCTCGAGTGGACCCCTTCTGACCGCACAATGAGACGCTGAGCGGCAATGTGCAGCATGCTGGTACTCCCTCACAGCGTAATGAGGCCTTTTGTGCCGTTTCTTACAAAATCTTAAGGTTCTTCTTAGGAATAGGCGGCAAGCTTCGTCCGTGCTCAAATTCCTATTGTTGGAGGGTCTCACTGAGTGGACACGACATCCGGACTCCGCTGGGTGCATCGATGTGAGGAGCGACGGCGAAATGTTTGAACGAGGGAATGCAGATCGACGCCGAGCCCGTTTCGGAGTGCGGTTGCTGATTGCGCTCCTGGTCGCCGCGCTGATCACCCTCGGCTGCGGTAGCAACGCGACCGATGAACGATTGGTCGAGGACCGCAACGATGTCGGTGCTCCGGAGGCAGATGACCATCCAGACCCCGAATCCGCTCCGGAGTCGCGGGCGGCCGAGGAGGTGGCAGATGACGCCCCGCTCCCGTCGCTGCCGACCGGCCTCGGTGCTGCAGGCCCTGACGCTGATGACTCCCCACCGGCGTTCCTCGACGACCGGATCATCGCTGCGGACCTGTGGGGTCCTGAGTTGGCGATCCTGTCCGCGGGAATGGGGTTCGACGGAGTGATCGGCCTCCCCGACACGGACCTCGAGACCGTCCGTGCCGCCGGAGGCTCCTACTACTTGCCTGAGTGCGCCGACACTCCGATCGTCAGCGGGGCAACGGCGGTCGGGGTCGACGCCTTGTACCGAGGCACGGCAGACGACTTGCCCGACTATGACGACGGTCTCCCGGTGGTGTTCACCTGGCCCGTGCTGGGTTCGACGGTGCATCCGGAGGACTTCCTGTTCACCTTGACCAACGGCGACCAGGTAGTGCCGAACTCCGCGGGCCTCGTGCCGAACTGGGAACTCAACGAGCGCAACACGGTGGTCGTCTTCGGTGACTTCGGCAACCGAGGTGCACCTGGAGAGGTCGGCGCGGTCTACCCGGCCAAACTCGAGATCGTGGACGACGGCACCCCGCTGCGTTTCCTCGGGCCCGATGGCGAAGAGAGCGGTGTCGGACTCACCTGGGAAGGTGAGGGCGCCACGGGCTACGGCACCGGGCCGCAACTCGTTGGGGCCAAGCTCAACTATGTCGGCGATGCGCCGGCCGGCGAAGGTGGCGCGCCCTTCTTCGAACAGGTGCAGTTGCCCAACGACGAGTTCGCGCTCTACGGCGGCGGCGACTTCCGTTTGCGCATGCTCACCTCGGGTGGCTTCACCCCGACCGGAATCACCGGGCTGACCCCCGACGCCTACGAACGTCACTTCCGGGTTCATGCGACTGCAGAGGATGGTTCGACCGTCCTGCTCTCCGAGGTCGATGTCGACTACGAGGTCGCCGGAGGCACGCTACGAGTCCTTGGTTTAGCGGACCTTGGCCAACCGCTCGGAGACGGTGTTGTCTACGATGACTGCTACGTCGAGGACGTCGACAACCAGATCGACATCATCCTGCAAGGTGACGATGCCGCCGCACGCTCGATCACCCACGTCGAGGTGCCATCGAGTGGCGACTATCTCCCGCTCTACAACCCTGGAGGCCCAGGCCCCGAGCCGTTCCCAGGGGTGCGCTACAGCGAGCCGAGCCCATATGACCTCGAACCGGTCGTCATCGCCCTCGATGATCCACTTCGGGTGAGCAACGCCCCGTAGCTTGCCCGGAGGTGGCTTCCCGTTCTGCGCGACGCCTCGGCTGCGGCCTGAGCGTGAGGGTGGGACCCTCGTGTTACACCTGTACAGCATGGACAACATCACCAGAATCATGTGTCAGGGGGAGTGTGTTTACGCGAACCCTCCGGCACGAGGAATAACTCAAACGCTGGGAAGGACCGCGGCGGGCAGCCTTTTGGCCCGCGAGGCCTTAGTCGAAAGCTATTACGGTGCGCCCTTCTGCTCCAGTAAGCATCGCGTCTATCGCTAGCTGAATGTCCTGAATCGCTACTCGTTTGGAGATCAGCCGATCGACAGGTAAACGTCCTTGTAGATAAGCGGCGCAGAGGTCATCAATTGCTTGCCCTGTGTCAGCAGCTGCGTAGTAGCTGCCTTTGATTGTCTTTTCTGAACGTATGAGGTCAGCGCTGATGAAACTTGTCGAATCGGATGTGCTTGGTACGCCCACCAATACCATGGTCCCTCCTGGTCTAACGGCTCTCAGCCAACTCTCTTGAAGGGCGGTGTTGCCAATCGCTTCGATCACCACATCAGCACCGCGACCCTCGGTGAGGATCAAGACTTCATCTATCGCCCTGTCGTCAGCGGTAACAAAGTGTGTTGCGCCTAGATTAATTGAAAGGTTCTTTTTGGATGCTGCGCGGTCGACGGCAATAATCCGTTCTGCGCCCGCCATATTGGCCCCCATTACCGCACTTAGGCCCACTCCGCCAGCGCCGACTACAACCACGGTGTCGCCCTCTGAGAGTTGCCCCCTGTGAACGGACGCGCCTACACCCGTTGCCACTCCGCAACCGATGAGCGCCGCTACCTCATAAGGCACGGCGTCGGGAATGCGTCTACAGCTAACTTCTGCAACGACCATGTGTTCGGACCAAGTTGAGATGCCGCAGTAGTGCAATATCGGTTGGCCGTCACGAGAAATCCGACTTGTCCCATCTGCCAAGAGACCGCTCCAAATCCTCTCGGTGCCATCCGAACACAAATGTTGCTGTTGTCGGATGCAGTAGAAGCAGACACCGCAACTTGGGACCCAATTGAGGGCAACCCGATCGCCGACCCGTATTTTCTTAACGTTCGGACCAACTGCAACTACTTCGCCTGCTCCTTCGTGGCCAAGCACACAAGGTAGTTCCGCTCCGTGTTGACCCGTGATCGCGTGTTGGTCGCTATGGCAAATTCCTGCTGCGCCCATCTTGACTAAGACTTCCCCGTCAAGAGGCTCACTCAAATCGAGAGTTTCTACCTGAACAGGCCCTCCGACAGAATTTAGGGTGACGGCAACGGTTTTCATGAACACCTCCTAGATCACTCAATTTAGGGTCCCAGGGCGACTAGGTGGGACATTGAATCTCTGAACGCGTTACCTGCATCATGCGAGACTGTGGGAATGGGTATTGACTACCGGCAATTGGTTCGTGGTGACCGGGTGCACGCAAGCCTGCTCCATGATTCCGAAGTCTTTGTGGAAGAGATGGAACGAATCTTTGTGCGAGGTTGGGCTTTCGTCGGACACGAATCGGAAATAAAAGGCAACGGGGATTGGGTTAAACGTCAACTGGGTAACGAATCGGTAATTATGGTTCGAGCAGATGACGGGGATGTCAATGTTCTTTCGAACCGTTGTGCGCATCGGGGAACAGCGCTGTGCTGGGAGCACAGTGGCAACGCTGCATTTTTTCAATGCACCTATCACAATTGGAGATTTGGGCTAGATGGCAGCCTGCGTGCAGTCCCGTTTCCGGATGGGTATTCGAAGCCTAAAGCGGCCCTCGGGTTAGACCGGGCCGGCCAGGTAGCGAGTTATCGAGGGTTTGTATTCGCAAATTTAGATGGAAGAGCTGGGTCAATCGATGAACACTTAGGAGATGCTGGTTACGAACTCATAGACCGGCTCTGCGAAATGAGCCCCACCGGCAGAGTCGATCTTTCGAAGGGTTGGATCGGTCACCGAGTGCAGTCAAATTGGAAACTCTGGCCTGAAAGCGACAGCGATGGATACCACGTGGGGTTTGTTCACGCGTCAATGTCGGCTTCCACTGACACTTACTACGACGATGTTGCAGTAGGGGGAGACGCAGTTAAGAGCTCACGAGCGGTTGACTATGGAAAAGGACACCTTGAGTTAGATTGGCGTCCAAGTTATAAGCAAGAGCTCTCCTGGCTTGGGGTAACACGAGAACGAGTCGAGACCTACATCGCCGCGCTCTCTAAACGTGTAGGCGAAGACTCGGCCCAGCAAATGCTCTGGGACGGCCCACCACACGCGTTCCTATTCCCCAATTTGTTCTTAGGGGAAACCGTGATCGCAATTGTGGAGCCAGTGAGCCCCACTGAAATGATTCACCGACACACCGCAGTGCAATTTGAGGGAGCAGACGACGCCTTCAACGAACGACTTCTTCGTCAGACCGAAGCAGCTGTCGGACCAGCCTCATTTATCACGACAGACGACGCTATTACTGCGGAGCGGGTCCAGGCAGGAGTCTCCGGTGCGGCAACCTCCTGGGCAGAGAGTGGTAAAGGGTGGATAGACCTCAGTAGAGGTCTTCATCGAGAAACAATCGATGCGAGCGGGGTGCGATCAAGCGATGCATCCGATGAAACTACGAATCGCGGCTTCTGGTACCGGTATCTGGAAATAATGAGCGAAGAGAGATCAGATTGACTTCGCTGGAGACGAGAGCGGAAATAGAGCAATTCTTGTATCGAGAAGCTCGGTACGCCGATGAGTTTTCGCTCAAGGAATGGGAAGCGCTTCTCACCGACGACTTCCATTATTGGGTACCGGCAGGCCGTATCGGTGGTGATCCCGCAAAGCAGCTTGCATATCTGAACGACAACCGAGCACGCGTAGCCACCCGAATAAGGCAGCTACAAACTGGAAAACGCCTTTCACAACTCCCGATGTCGCCGATGCGGCGCATACTCTCCAACATTGAGATTGCTGAGACGCCTGAGGACGTGTTCTCGGTGAACGCGAACTTTGTAATCTACGAGGTAGCTGCTCAATCAACTGGCGAACTTCGAGTCTGGCCGGGCCAAGCTCAGTACCAACTTCGACGAGTAGACGGTGAGCTACGCATGGCTGCGAAGTGGATCGAACTGGTTACGGCTGAGGCCGGGCAAAGGAATCTCACATTTCTCATATGAGCATCGGTAGGGCATAGCTTGCATTGGGAACGGTTAATTTCCCAGTGAGCCCTCAGGTTTTTTGGTTATGACCATGGGCAGGCCGCAAAGAGTGGTCAGCACCCCAAGTATCGCAAGTGTCCACCAAATTTGGTCAAAGTGGTCGTACAACTCGCGGCGAGCGTAGGAAGTGTTGCCAACAAACGCCAAAGTAAGCGCTACTCCAAATGTCTGACCGAACTGCCGCACTGCCTGTATGGCTGCGCTGCCGACGCCACTCCGATCTGGAGGGAGGGCCTGGGCAGCGATGCTCGTTACCTGGGGGAAAATAAGCGCTATAGAAATTGCCACGATGGTGAATGGCGGAACAAACCCAACCCAGTAGTTGGGTTCGAAAGAAAGCGCGACCAACCAATAGAAGGCACTTACCGTGAGTAATAATCCGCCCATCAAGATAAGGGGTCGTTGTCCTACCCGAAGAGCCAATTTGCCGAAAAGGGCCGCAAGGATTGCTACGAGAGCTGGACCAGGTGCGATCGCGAAGCCAGCCTTAAGGATGGAATATTGCCAGACCTCGACCATGAAGAGAAGTGAGCCGAAAAACATTGCTCCGAAAGAGATCGCGTAAATGAACATAGCGATGATTCCCCAACGGAAGTTGGTTAAAGCAAAGAGGTCCAAGTCCAATGTCGGAGCTGCAGTTCGTTTTTGGTGAGCTACGAAGAGCATCAATATCGCTATGCCGATTAGAGCGATAGTGAGAGTCGTCGCGCTGGCCCAGCCGGCAGCGTCGGAATTAACTATTGCAAATGATATGGCGCCTGCAGCGACCGCTACCAGAGCGACGCCGGTGAGGCTAGGTATTCGAACGTCAGCGTTTCGTGACTCTCTGAGGTATTTGGGGCCAAGAATTAGCGTTACGACTCCGATTGGAAGGTTCATGAAGAAGATCCAACGCCAACCCAGACCGTTAACTATTACTCCACCAACCGAAGGGCCCAAAGCGGCCGAGAAAGCTCCCATGGCGCCCCAAATGGCTACGACCTGGGGCAATTTCTCTCGGGGGTAGGCAGCCAAAACCAGGGCGAGAGAAGAGGGAACTAAAACCGCGGCGCCCAAACCCTGGATGATTCGAGCGAAGATAAGAATTTCAATCGAGGGAGAGAGTCCACACGCCATTGACGCCGCAGTGAATATGAGGGCGCCGACCAAGAGTGCTCGTTTTGGTCCAACGCGATCAGCGAGCTTGCCTGCGGGTATTAGCAGAGCCGCAAATGTGATGGTGTAGGCGTTGAGAACCCAAGACAACATGGACGTTGTGGCTTCGGTGAAGGAGTCGGTGATGTCGGGGAAGGCGACGAAAAGGACTGAACTGTCCAGGTAGGTTGCCATTGCTGCAAGGCTGGCTATGGCGAGTGTTGAGCCTCCCCTTGGAGACCGCTCTTCGGATTCCTCTGACAAGCCAGTATTCATCGGGATGGGTGGTTGCCGATGATGCGAGTTGGTGCGACCAGCACGGCCGCTCGTTGACTGTGAACCATCTCTCGGTCGTATTCATCGAAATCATCATGTTGGCCGCCGGCCGCTATATAAATTTCGCGCAGAAGTAGGCGAAGCTTCTCCGAATCGAAGTTGTGTTGTCGGTCGTCGGGCCCGATGAGGTCTGCTTTGCCTGTTACTGCTACCCAGTTCCAACCGCGTCTGATAGCTATCGTGACTTCTGACCCCCGACGCACATGTTTCAAGCGGCCAGCTGACCCCATGGAGACCAGTGCAACGCAGTCGGCTCCTGTGACTGGGTGCGCGATTACCCCACAGTTTGCGATGCTGGAGAGCACCCTACCGTCTGCTTGAACAGTGCTGATTGTGGCAAGCCCGGTCTCATCAGCGAGAAACTGCTTAACGTCGTTTAGGTCGCTCATAGTCGAAACTTTGTCCCAGCTGTTGCGGAATGAAATGCGAACGGACTGATCGCAGGAGCCTGTTGTATCACGATTCTTTGAACGTTGTTCTGTCTCGTCTGGAGGGCTTAAGGAGTTGGGAGTATACCCAGCTGTTCTTGGCGGGGCAGTTTCATGAATTCTTCAAATTCATCCATGAAGTCGTCGATTGTGAGGCCGAATGTAGTTTCGAACGCTTGGTCAATGCCCTGGTCGTAGACCATGGGGAAAAATTCGAGGAATACAGCGTCTACTGAGGTGCGATTTGCAAGCCACGCTGTAGCCCATTGGCCAGTGGCGTATTGCAGCGTTCCGAAACATAGGCCGCAATAAGCACTTACTCGGTCTCGATCGGCGGCAATGTCAGCAATCGTAAGATTTGGGATTAGCGATCTAAGCTCTAGCGATTCGTTTAAGGCTTCATCCATCCTTTGCGTGAAGGAGAGCCAGCCTTTTTGGTCAGCTAGATATAGAGCGAGGAATTCTGCTGCGCCTTCTTCCAACCAAATGGGCCAGTCAAGCCCATATAGGTCAGCGGCATCGTATAGCTGGTGGGCCGCCGTGTATATGTGAACGTACTCGTGGGCCGCTATTTTTGCGCCGTCAGCGGCACCTAGGAGTGCAGGGTTTCCGATGACGAAAGATTGCGTTGGGGTTGAACGACTTCTTGAGTGTTGGGCAAATGCGTTGGCGCCACGGTAATGAGCGATCTCCCAAATGGCGATACCTTGATCATTTCGACACATATCCAATTGTTCAGGGTCGTATGCCCAGGCGCAGTAGTCTGCGATCGCAGGCTCAGTTGCAGCCTCGTCTGAGCCAATGATGTAGACCCGCATTGGCCCGTAAGAGCCCAGGTACTCTTCGGCTGCTTGTATTCCATTTTGCACAATCTTGCGATCGGATTCGCCTAAGTCGGATGTGACGAAGTATGAGGCAGGGGTTTGAAGTGGTTGGTTCCACCCAATAGCGAGCAATTGGCGAGCTAGGTCCTTGGCGTGTTCGTCAATGGGTTTAACAACTATTTCTTGAGGGTCAAGCGGAACGTACGGTTGGTAGGTCTTTGATCTCCAGCAATGTTCGTGGTCGCTGCCAGGACCACAATCATGATCCAGCGATTGTGTGTTCCATTCCCAACACATCTCCTCACTATCCGAAGTGCATTCTCCAAATTTTCCTATCCAACGATTGTGATGTTCCTCGCCATCGTCGTGGTGTTCCTCGCCATCGTCGTAGTGTCGGTTCTCGCTTTTGAGATCAGCCTGATTCTCTGTTTGAGGCGCCGTGCTAGAAACTATGCTCGCCTCGGTCGAACTTGATGATGGAGAGCCAGAAGCGCACGAGGCGAGTAAACAAAAAGTAGCTAAGGGGATCCATGGAGTTCGCACCTGAGAAGTTTGTCAGGCGGGGTGACTTCTCGGGAAATATTCTTAGCTGATTGGCCTAAGTGAGAAAGAGAAACGAGTTGGTGTGTCTGTCGGCCTAACTGTCTTCATTGCGACAGCTTTGCTCCTAGGAGTTTGGAAGCTCAATTTGTTGCGAAAGTTATGAACCTTGCGCAGCTCCTCCGTGTGTTTCGCTAGCTTGCGGCCGACTTGCGCCCCAAGAACCGGTTGGGTCTCTGGCAAGATGATGACATGGATGTCGTACTTACAGGAACAGGTAGTCCGCTACCCGATGCCGATCGAGCAGGCCCGTCCACGCTGATTAAGGCAGGTGACTGTCATGTGCTGGTCGACGCTGGCCGCGGGGTAGTTATGAGAATGGCAGGGGCTGGGTCTTTGCCAGTGTTCCTGAGTGGAGTTCTTATTACTCACTTGCATAGTGATCACATCTGTGACCTCAACGACGTCATCACCACTCACTGGATAATGAGTCAAGGCAACGCGATTCTCCCTATTTACGGCCCTCCAGGAACTGAGGAATTCGTTAACAGGCAGTTACACGCTCTGGAGTCTGACATTGGTTACCGGATCGAGCATCACGAAGAACTGACGAGTGGTCCACAGGTGGAAGTAGTGGAACTCGCTCCAGGGGATCAGTTCGCTATAAGCGATCTATCAATCAAGACCGCAGCAACAGAACATGCTCCAGTCAAACCAACATTGGGGTATCGCATAGAACACAATGAGCTAGCTGTAGCGCTGGTTGGAGACACTGTTCCCTGTGAGGGAGTTGATGAACTAGCGATGGGGGTGGATGCTTATGTTCAGACGGTCATCCGCAGTGACCTGGTCAGCTTAAGTCCAAATTCTATGATGCTCGACATTTTGGATTATCACTCAGATGTTCAACAAGCGGCGCAGACCGCGGAGCGGGTCAACGCCAAGAGGCTCGTCCTCACCCACATGGTTCCCGCACCAACTGAGGAGCAATACAGCGAGTGGGTCGATCAGGCCCAAAAATACTTTCGCGGAGAAATTGTCATTGGTGATGACCTCACAACAGTTTCCCTTCAAAGGGCATCGTGGTAACTCAGCCGATACCAGAATTCCAAGGCCGAATCGGAAGAACGCTAGAAGAGTCTGAACCCTATTTTCCCGCTAAACAACATCCCGGAGGGGAGGCGCCAAACGTTGTCATTATTCTTTTGGATGACACGGGGTTTGCGCAATTGGGTTGCTACGGATCCGATATTGACACCTCGCACATAGATGCTCTCGCCAACAACGGGCTTCGATTCACAAACTTCCATGTCACTCCACTTTGCTCTCCGACTCGGGCTGCCTTGTTGACAGGCAGGTCACAACACAGCGTGGGTATGAGGTCGGTATCGAACCACCAAACTGGCTTTCCCCACCAACTAGGCCATATAACTAATCATGCAGCTACAGTCGCTGAGGTTTTGCAGTCAGAGGGATACGCCACATTTTGTGCCGGAAAATGGCACCTTGCCCCAACCAACGATATTTCTGCTGCTGGGCCTTTCGACCAGTGGCCGTTAGCCAGAGGCTTTGACCGCTTCTATGGATTTCTTGAGGGTGAAACCGATCAGTTTCACCCGGAACTTGTTGTCGACAACCAACACATCGACGCGCCTGCGAAGATGGAAGGGAGCTATCACCTCAGCGAAGATCTAGTTGATCAGCTATTAAAAATGATCAACGACAGCAAAGGAATCCGCCCGGATCGACCTTTCTTCGCTTATCTGCCCTTCGGTGCCACCCATGCGCCCCATCAAGCACCTGATGAATACCTGCGAAAATATCGCGGGCGTTACGATCAGGGTTGGGACATAACCCGCGATGACTGGTACCAGAAGCAAATAAAACTGGGTGTCACGTCGCGAGATACCCAGCTGGCACCTCGCAATAGAGGTGTAGAAGCATGGGGCGACCTTCCCGAATCTCACCAAGCGGTCGCCTGCAGACTGCAAGAAGCCTTTGCAGCGTTTTTGGATCACACCGACGACCAAATAGGACGATTTGTCGATGGTCTTAAGGAAATGGGTGAACTGGATAACACGATTTTGGTGTTTCTTGCTGACAACGGCGCTTCTCAAGAAGGCGGGCCCTATGGAGTTCTCCATGAGATGAAATTTTTTAACGGGATGTTCGATTCGCCAGATGATCTAATTAAGGAGATTGACGACATCGGCGGGCCTCACAGTCACTGTAATTACCCGTGGGGTTGGGCCCAGTGCGGTAATACCCCTTTCAAGTGGTACAAGCAAAATACTCACGAAGGTGGAGTCCATGTGCCAATGATCATCCACTGGCCGGACGGCATCAATGAGGATGAAAATGGATCGCTTCGCCGACAGTTTGTGAACGTATCGGATATCGTCCCGACCCTTTATGAGCTACTGGGTGTGACATTGCCAGAGAGCTACAAGGGATACGAACAACTTCCCGTCACTGGAGCTTCCTTCGCGACGGTTCTCAACTCCCCTGAAGCACCGGCGACAAACAAGCTCCAATATTTCGAACAGTTTGGATCACGGGCTCTAGTCGCTGAAGACGCAGGCGAGTATTGGAAGGCAGTTACCCGACATAAGCAGGGAGACCCTTTTGAAAACGACAGGTGGGAGCTATACAACCTGTCTCTAGACGCATCTGAGTGCAGGGACCTAGCCGGAACTGAACCTGATCGGTTGGAACGATTAATCGATCTGTGGTGGGAGCAAGCGGAGCTAAATGGTGTACTGCCACTAGATGACCGAACGCTTGAATTATTTAGATCGCGCATTGATGATCATTCCCCGCACCCAAGTCATCGGAAATATCGTTACCGCCCGCCCATGTCTTCAATTCCCGCTCAGGTGTCTCCGTCCCCATCTGGTCGGTCATGGCACCTGGAAGCGACATTTGCGTTTAGTGGCGATGATGAGGGTGTGATTTATGCACGCGGAAACGAAAACGCAGGAATCACAATCTTTATTCAAAACGCACATGTAGTGGTTGACTACAACGCGTTCAAAGAACATTCAATTTTGGAATCAACCGTTCAACTGCCGCCAGGCAAAAATGAACTCTCTGTCCTGGTGCAACGGTTGGAGCAGGGGATGGGTCGCATCGAAATCTCAGTAAATGGGACGCCTTCGGGCTCTATTGAATTGCCGATCTTGATGGGGATGATTAGTTCGATGGGTGCGAGCGTAGGGCGAGACACAGGTTCCCCTGTATCTCCTCGATACGAAGCGCCTTTTGAGTTCACAGGTGATTTGCGTGAAGTGAGAATTCAATTAGCTACGAAAACTCGACAAGAAGATGATGAAAACGGCAAATCTGAAATGTCTCGCCAGTGATCAACGGAGCTAAGCCTGAAATCAGGTCCGACGTCTGTTTCTCGAATTTTGACTATCTGTAACTACGAGATTTCTGCACCTTCGAGCCGCCCATCATTCCGCCACTCACTCAAAATGCGGTGGAAACGAATGGGTCCAGCTCCATAGCTGGTGGTGAAGAAGCCGTCTGGATTGCCAGCCTTACCTTCGTTGTTGTAGTAACCCGGCGTGCACTCGGCGCGAAAGCGCTCTCCGAGTTTTGATTTGTCGAGCATTTCATCGACCCACATTTGCTCACCTTCATCAGTGGCTTCGATGACTGACCCACCTTGATCCCGTACCTCGGAAATCATGTAAGAGATGTGCATAGCTTGCTCGTTCAAGGCTTGAGGGACGTTTACCGTTACAGCGGTATGTGTAAATCCCATGAAGAAACAGTTTGGAAAGTCAGCTGTTTGCATTCCATGCAAAGTTCGAGGCCCGTTTTCCCATTTTTCGCTTAGGAGTTGCCCGTTTCGTCCCAGGATGTCGTACCCAGCTCGTCGCGTGTAACCGGTACCAACTTCAAATCCAGTCGCAAATACGATGCAGTCAACCTCGTATTCGACACCACCAGCGACGATACCTTTTTCGGTGATGCGCTCCACTCCTCTTCCCTCTGTGTCTACGAGGGTGACGTTAGGTAAGTTGAAGGTGGGGAGGTACTCGTCATGGAAACAAGGCCTCTTGCAGAATTGCCGGTACCAAGGCTTTAACGCTTCGGCGGTGGCGGGGTCTTCTACGACCTGGTCTACGCGGTCGCGGATCGAGTTCATTTTTTGGTAGTCGGCCATCTTCATCAGATAACCCTTTTCTCTGCCGTTGACGCGGCGCCCTAACTTTCGACCAGCCAGCTTGGCTGCTGTCCCGGTTAGATTTCGGAAGATGTCCGTCCAACCATCGGAAACTAGGTCCTCTTCTTGATCTCCGCCGGCTACCAATGTGTTGAAGTTGTCCATTCGCCGGTATTGCCAACCAGGTTCAAGAGATTCGGCCCATGCGGGATCGGTCTCGCGGTTATTTCGATAATCGACCGATGAAGGCGTCCTTTGGAATACATACAGTTGTTCTGATGAAGCTCCAAGATGCGGGATGCACTGGATGGCGGTAGCGCCTGTTCCAATAATCGCGACTTTCTTGTCGTTTAGACCAGTCAAATTTCCGCTGTTGTCGCCGCCGGTGTATTCGTAGTCCCAACGACTGGTGTGAAACGTGTGGCCCTTAAAGTCTGATAGTCCTGAAATTCCAGGAAGCTTGGGTCGGTTCAAGGGGCCGTTGGCCATGGCAACGAATTGGGCTTTCATTCGATCGCCGCGATCAGTTTCGATCACCCATCGAGAGATGCTCTCGTCCCAAGACAGTTTGGTTACAGAGGTGCTAAAGCAGGCTTTCTCGTAGAGCCCGTAATGACGTCCGATGTTTTGCGTGTGCTCCATAATTTCTGGGGCGAAGGAATATTTGTGCTTTGGTATGTAGTCGAGCTCCTCGAGCATCGGTAAGTAGCAATAGCTTTCGACGTCGCACATTGCTCCGGGGTAACGATTCCAATACCAGGTTCCGCCGAAATCCCCACCGCGTTCGATAACGCGAATATCGGTGAAGCCAGCCTCGCGGAGCCTTCCCCCCATTAATAAACCACCGAAACCGCCGCCAATAATCGCGATTTCAACCTCGTCGAACAGAGGCTCCCTTTCCACGGTCTCCTCGTAGGGGTCGTCCAGATACTTTGAGAACTCCCCGGTGACCTCTACGTACTGGTCATTGTGGTCATCTCGTAAACGCTTGTCCCGTTCGGAAAGGTATTTCGCGTGTAGTTCTTCGGGATCGAAGTCGATCTCGCCTAGTACTGCCGTGACGGCTTCGTGCATTTCGTCCATGCCCTGACCTTACCTGGAATCTAAGCCTTGTTAGTTAACAGGGCGGATAACTTATGTCCAAGCCACCCTGGCCCAGAACAAAGTTGAGCAATAGTAGATATCCCGGTTGTCGCCAGCGGCGAGAAACATTCCGTTTGCCAGGCGGGATCCGGTCTTGACCCTGCTCAATAACTCACCCGTTGCTATATCAACGACAATTAAGTCGTCCGTTTGGTCAGTAGTGAAATCGTTGATCACTAACTCACCGGACTCCGGGAAAACGACTGGCTGCATGGATGGCTTGACGTTCAAATGCCAGATTGGAGAGAGGTCCCCGGCGGTAGAAATTCCGGCGAGTCCACCGTTAATCGAATCCCAGGCGATGGCCGTCTTGAACTCGGGGACGTTAACTGGGGGAGCGATAATCCCCCCGCCGGAGTTGCCGAAGGGTTCTAGCGAATCCAGGTGCGCAGAGTTTTGGTGTATTCGTAGCAAACGTTGAGGGCTGCCCCAAGGAGCGGGTCGTTGCCAAGAGAGAAGGTTCCCGGCGGGCTCATCGAAGCGGCCATTAGGCAGTCTGTGGTGGATCGCTCTAACGCCTTCGATGTCACCGCAGTCCATCAGCCACAGGTATCCGTCCGAAATGCATGAGTCCCAAGCGAGACCGGAGTCCGAGTCTATGCTCCGGTAACGGCATCGCCAGTCGGAGATTTCGGGTCGACCCTTAACCACATCGATTTTCCAGATGTGTTCTATTCCCGGTACGTAGATGAAATCTGTGCCGTCGTGAAAATCTGCAGCGATTCGACCCATTGACCCTTCTGGAAGGAGCAATGTCTCTATCACTTCCAAGCTTGTGGGATCCAAAAAGGTAAGCGTGGTCCCCCCCTGACCCTCCAAGCGTAAATCCTTAGTGACCAAAGTTCCGTCGGAGAGCGATAGCAATCCGTTGTGAGCACGGTCTACCGGAAGTCGTCGTTCGTTTAGCACCGACAAATCATCGGGGTCTAAGCGATGAAGATAAGAACCGTTGACGGACATAACGGTTCCGTCGGCATGAGCCAAAATTGCTCCACACCAAACGTGATCGCCGCAAGGAAGCTGTGGGGATTCGGCGAGCGTTTCGAGCGATTCTGGGTCGAAGCGAGCAACCCATCCGTATGGAGGTGGGCCGACGAACGCGGGCATGGTACCCCCGAGGTACCACTCGTCTTCGTCTCTCCGAACGGTCATTACGTTCCAACGATCATTACGCATGAGAGTGACGTGCGTCTCAGCTTCCGCAGCATCCAACCGGCCGCTGCGAGCCTTTTGCCGTCGATTGCCTCCGCATTCAACAGGCCAAGGAGAGTCCCAATACCCGGTTGCTGCTTCAGTTCGGTCAAGGGGGGTGTTTGTCATAAGGAACCCACTAATCTTTTTGTGGTTGCAAGTTTGCTAGCTAGTGATCTTGAGGGCAGCGCGATGGAGCACAACGAACAGTTAACCCAGATAAAAGTTCTCTTATCCAGGTTGGATTCGGGCACAAATGTAGATGCGGGCGGCGTCAGGCTCAATCCAACTAACAGTTATACCGATTTGGCCCGCGCGGGCCGAGAGCGGGAATTGTTCTTTGGGTCCCACCCACAGCTTTTGGGCCTTTCCTGTGATTTACCTCAACCGGGGTCATTTTTTACAGCGGATGACCTTGCCACTCCCATATTGGCGACGCGCGATGAGGACGGCCGATTTCGAGCCTTTGTGAATGCGTGTCGGCATAGGGGAGTCGTTGTCGAAGAAGAGGAACGGGGGATTAAGCGAAGATTCGTATGCCCATTTCATAGTTGGTCCTATGACCCTAAAGGTGCGTTGGTCGGGCTACCTAAAGAAGAACAGTTCGGCGAGATAGACAAGGAATGTTTTGGTTTAGTTGAGCTTCCCACTGAAGAGAAATATGGGTTCTTGTTTGTTCACCCAAACCCGTCAGGCTCAGTTGATGTGGGCGATTTACTCGGCGAAGATCTTGCCCAAGAATTTGATGCTTGGGATTTTGGTTCGTTTAGTCGACTCGGTGGCGATCGATATGAGATCGAATGCAACTGGAAACTCGCGATGGACACGTTCGGTGAGACATATCACTTTAATTCGTTGCATCGGGATTCTTTAGCGAACTTCTTTCAAGGCAACGTCCAGTGTTACGACACCTTTGGACAGCATCACCGCATGATTCTTTGCAAAAAAGCGATACACGAAATGCGAGAGTGGCCCGAGGATCGTTGGGATATTACGGTCGCTGGTCTTCCTGTCTATTGGATCTTTCCGAACAATATTGTGATGCCAAGCGAATGGGGACTCTACGTGGTTCGGGCATACCCAGATGTAAATGACCCCGGCAAGCACACAAGCGTCATTTCGTTCTATGTACGGGGGGACAAAGCCAGCGCCGCCGGAACCAATAACGGTGTGGATGAGCGACAAGCCCTTTTGGAGACAGCGCCTATGGAAGCTCTTTCAGCGATCGCGCAGGGCTTTGCCGCCATTATCCGCGATGAAGACTATGTGGCCAGCGCAAGTCAACAGCGCTCGGCGAACAGCGGAACATTAGAGCACGTAATTTTCGGCAGAAATGAGCCGGCGCTTCATCACTATCACAACACGTACCGGGCAGCGCTGGGTTTGGATCCATTGCCTCTCCTAGACCCGGCGTCGATGGCGTGAACGTTTCGATTGCCTCTCTATAGATCTGAGGCGGATGCCCAAGTGGAATGAGTTCCACTACAAATTCGCTCAGGGAGCCGGATTTGACATATCGGCCCCTCTGTAGGGTCTGCCGCGTCGAAGATGAGTGCTTCAGACAAGTCTCGGTTCATATCTGAGGAGAAAGTGACGAGATAGCCGTCATCTTCGGCCACAGCGCCCTCCTTTGGGGCCATGACCGTCTCGCTGATAAACACTCCCGGTTCGAATTCGTATAGATCTTCGCTGCCTGTATCCAGATCGTGTTTGATCAAACCATCGAATGCGAATAGCCCAGGCGCGCAGCGAGCGTTGTACGAGTAGCGGTGTCTTCTGCCTGCATGGCGCCCATTGATCATCGGAAACTCAGCACAGGTCTCACTCATTGACTCTTCTTTGCATTCACCGGTGACGATGTTGAATTTCCAACGGTGCGCTCTGGCTTGAAGGACGTTCATATCCAAAGTCTCGAACCCTTTATGGCTACCGGTCCCTCGGTCGACACCACGCGCGGTTGGGTTATGTTGGAAAAAGCCGTCCAAAATTACCCAGTCTCCGTCCTCGTAGGCGTTAGTCCAATGGAGAACAAAGGTCGGGTCTGCTTCGAACCACAAGATCTCTTCGGTTGAACCGTGTCTGGGAACTAAAGCGAACCTGCTCGGGAGATCGCGATCAAAAATATTCGAGTAATACCCCTCGGCGAGAGCCTCAGGACTCCAGAACAGAGGTAAATCGTTGAGAATCGACCAATTCTCCGTAAAGGCCATGTCGTGTGGGAGACGGGGTCCAGGTAATGGGATGTCCAAGTGAGTTGTGAGTTCGCCCGAACGGCTAACGACTCCGTAACGCATGTAGGGCGCATCCGTGAAATAGCTGAAAAACAGCAACTCCCCGGTGTGTTCATCAATTTTTGGGTGAGCAGACACACCCTCGGCCGGGAAAAAGCCGTTCCAGGTTGTCTTGCCCAGATTCTCTAGGGTTCGCGGGTCGAGTCGGTACAGCTCCCCGCACTGATAGAAGCTCGCGAGAGCGACACCGCCATGAACCACTACGTCGGTAGAAGCATTATCTTTCATAAAGGTCCGGGCGCCCCAGCCGTAATCGGCTATCGCGTTTGACGGGTGCTCAGCGATCCCAGCCCAAAGACTTTCCTTAGCGTCTTGTTCAGCTAGGAAAGCATCGGTACGCACGAAGCGATTCGCGTAGCGAGCCTGGCCGTTCTCGAAAGAGATCGAATGCATCATGCTGTCACCATCAAATGGGTGGTATCGCTTTATCGGCTCAAAAAGAGGGTTCTCGGTATTGCGAAGATATACACCGTTGAGGTCCTCAGGTATTTCGCCAATGATCTCCATATCCCAAGCGTCGTATTCGCGGTACTGGGGGCGCCAGACACCTGAACGATACGGGTGGTCATCATTGGGCGGTAGACCTGGTTCGAAGGTGTCTCGTAAAGTGACAGTCATTGTTCTCCCTTTCGTTGAGGGTAGCAACAGGTCCTTACTGCTATGGCCAAACAGCCCTCGCTTCGTTGGGGAACCATAATGCAAGAACGGCAATGAAAGGGAAGCGACCATGACGCAGTTGACATCTGAGGCGATCTACTCGTTGTGTCTAAACGATCCAGAGTTTCAGATGGCTTCAAGGCACTGGACTGGCGGAGTGCGATTTGAGGTAGGCACAGAGGAGTGCGGGGTCTGTGTCAATGAGGGCGAGGTAGAAGAAGGGCTTCCAACAGAGGGAGCCGGCGTCATAACAATCAGTGGACCGCAGGAGGTCTGGGACCAAGTGTTGAGTGCCAACCCCCCTCGCTTCATGAACGACATCAACATCGCTACAGGGCGAGGAGGCCTTGCATGGCAGGGTGACCGCCTGACCTGGTGGCAGTATCTACCCGCTATCCAAAGGATTTGTGAGTTGATGCGCAGCTCAGCGCCAATGGCAGCGGATGCCGTACAAGAGGGGCAAGGCCACGGATCGTTCGATAGTCCTATTGGTCGCTATTTACGTATCGACCTGCGAGGAGTTGAGCACAGGATCTATATGGAAGAAGCGGGCAAAGGGATACCACTTCTTTTGCAACACACGGCTGGTTCACACGGGGTGCAATGGCGGCATCTTTTCGAATCTTCAGCCATCACAGATCACTTTCGGTTAATCGCTTACGATCTGCCTTTTCACGGTAAGTCAGTCCCACCGGTTGGTCGTGAATGGTGGTCCGAGACGTACAGACTTGATGGCGACTTTTTGCGGTCCATTCCAATTGCTATCTCTGAGGCTCTCGGACTAGACCAGCCAGTCTTTATGGGCTGCTCTGTTGGAGGACTTCTAGCCCTGGATTTGGCCCAAAAACACCCAGAGAAATTTCGGGCAGTGATTTCAGTTGAAGGCGCGTTGCACGTTGGTGGCAACCTGAACGCTTTGGAGGGCTTTTGGCATCCTCAAGTTTCTAACGAAACCAAAGCCACCATGATGGAAGGTCTGACTGCTCCGACCTCACCGCTGCCTTATAGGAAGGAAACCGCTCAGGCATACGCATCTGGCTGGCCTCCGGTGTTCTTAGGGGACCTCTGGTATTACATAGCCGAATACGACTTGAGAGACTCAGCATCCTCTATCGACACATCAGAAGTCGGGGTCCACATCTTTTCGGGCGAATACGATTTCAGTGCGACGTTAGAGAAGGGTCGCGAAGCTCACGATGCAATTCAGGGGTCGTCTTATTGCGAAATGATGGGTATCGGGCATTTCCCCATGTCGGAGAACCCGGCCAAATTCTTGGAGTACCTCCTCCCGGTGCTCGAAAACATCAGGGGTGCATAGTCCCAGGTAGCAACGAGAGGTCGTCCAATGGCTGGACAGTTCAACATTCGGCAAGCTGAGTTCGGGGATGTGCGGGAGTTGAGTCTCGTGCTGGCCGGCGCCTTTGAGGAGGACCCGTTTATGTCCTGGCTGTTCCCTGAATCGAAATATCGGTTCAAATTTGCTCAGGCGTGGATGCGTGTTGAAGTTGAGAATGCCCTAGAGATGGATGCCAGCTGGGTTTCCATGATCTCCGGCGAAATCGTGGCTGGGACTATTTGGTCTCCGCCTGGTCGCGATCTCCATGAAAGTGGAACCTTCAATCAGCTCTGGTATCTGGTCTTGGGGGCGAATCCTGACCGCACATCGGAACTAGCGCAAGGCCTGTCAATGATTGGTAGCGGCCATCCTGAAGAGCCGCACTTCTACCTCAACACGGTGGGAGTTCAACCATCACTGGCTGGGCAAGGCCATGGCGGTGCGATTATTCGTCACACACTGGATTTGGCCGATGCCGATGATCAGCCTTGTTATCTAGAAAGCTCAAGTCTGCGAAATGTTCCTCTTTATGAGCGCCTTGGTTTTGAAGTGATACACGAAATTGCTCTACCCAACGGTCCGACAATGTGGGGAATGTGGCGTGAAGGGATCGAGTCAGGTTAAGTCCTCCAAAGCAGGAAAATCGCTAGGGGGTTTGATGTCTACCGTTGCGGATCGTTGCTGTGCGAGCATCCCGCCGTCAACTTTGACCACGTCGCCCGTTACATATGCCGACTCCTCTGATGCCAAAAACAATGCTGGGCCGGTCATGTCATGTGGTTCCCCGATGCGACCCATTGGAATGTTTTCACCTCTCAGTTTCCGTTGATCTGCGTCAAGTCCGCTTGTGTCTATGGAGCCGGGCATCAGCGCATTCACTCGGATTCCGTAGGGGCCAAGGTCAAGCGCTAGCGCCCTTGTGAAGGCTTCAATGCCACCTTTGGCGGCGTCATAAGCAGTGAACGCGCGATGGGCACGAGTGGCACCTCCCGAAGACATGTTGATAATTACGCCAGACCCAGCTTGAGCCATTGAGCGAGCCGCTCGATGCGCGCACAGAAAGTGTCCTGTCAGGTTGACATCAATAATTTTCCGCCACCAGGACTCATCCGCTTCGAAGAAATGCAACATCGGCCCGACGAGACCGGCGTTATTCACCAAGATTTGGGCATGACCGAACGCAGCCTCAGTGGCCGAGAACATGGAATCGACATCTTCGCTATTGGAAACGTCCCCCGGTGTGGCGAGTGCTGAGCCGCCTGATTTAGTGATTCGTTCGGTGGTTGCCGCGGCCTTGGCCTCATCGACGTCATTTACGGCTACTTGAGCTCCTTGCTGGGCAAATCGGAGCGCTATCGCTTCACCGATCCCGCTTCCAGCGCCTGTCACCAGAACAACTTTATTTTTTAGATCTTGATATGAGGACACCGTTTCTCCTGCATGCACATTCTGTTATTGGGTTTTAAGTAGTCCCGGAGTTCCACCGAGATCTTGCCGAATGGATCCCTGAAGATCTTCATCGGTCACGATATATCGACAAATTTGTTGACCATGCTTGGAGAGCGATCGGTAGATCTCACGAGGCATCGATTGGGCCATCGGCTCGTGGAACCATGGCGCATAAAACTCGATGTTTGGTATAGCGCGAAGCTCGTTAGAGAGGTTGGGCGTTCCGCCATGCCAGGCCCTTGGGTCTCGTATAAGGACACTGCCCGCGGGCGCAGGGCAAACGGTGCTGTATTTCATCCACAGCGGTTCTTCGTCTAAATGAGGGATTGGTTCTCTTGAGTTTTGCGTCCCCGGGATTTGCCTTGTAGGCCCGTTAAGAGCAGTGAAGTCTGTCATCAAGAAGTTGCAACAAACATATGGACATGGCAGATCTCTAAGAGTCATCAATCCGCGTGGATCCCAAAAGGCGCCGGAAAATTTTGACCCATCGCTGTCTGCGGCAGCGATGTGATCCGCTTTCTCCCGACGGTCGGCTACATCGCTGTGCAGAGGCTGATACTCAACTGCTCCAGGCAAGCAGAAATCGCCGCCCCCGCC
>CEVW01083781.1_pt1 | contig 35690 bp, 31 predicted proteins | sample 427061 | NCBI WGS metagenome assembly CEVW01 (sample SAMEA2623774, study PRJEB7988) | marine metagenome | biome: marine biome (ENVO:00000447); feature: surface water layer (ENVO:00002042); material: "saline water (ENVO:00002010), including plankton (ENVO:xxxxxxxx)" | depth 5 m
ATACAAACTCTCATGCTCGCAGCTAAAGGACTAGGACTTGATACCTGTCCACAAGCGGCATGGGTGCCTTACCAGGAACCTGTTATCCGTCATCTTGGTATTCCAGACAACGAGTCGTTGGTAAGCGGTATGAGCCTTGGATGGGCAGACCATGCCAAGATTGAGAACACGCTGGTAAGTGAACGGGAGAAGATCTCTGAGGTAGCGCGCTTCGAAGGTTTCTAGCGCCGACGCTGTCGCAACCAAAGAGTGATTTGAAGGAAGATTCGCCCCCGAAGTGATACTCACATCTGGTACTGAACAACCTGAATTCAGTTAGCGATTGCTCCAACAGCCCAAATAATCCAAGACCCGACAATTAATGAGATCAGAACGACCAAAATTTGAGTCCGTGTCCTAGCTCGCATGACCTAGGACCGTGTAGCTACCCACTGACCCAATCTATTCACAGCTTCAAGCGCCTCTTCGCTAGATCCAGCGAAAGAAAATCGAATAAATCGATGACCGTTAGAGGGATCAAAATCGATTCCCGGAGTTACCGCTATCCCGAGATCGTCTAACCATATTTTCGCCAATTCTTGGCTGTCATCACATAAATGGTCAACCTGTGCCCAAATGTAAAAAGCACCGTCTGCAGGTGCCAGCTGATTGATGCCGGCGAGTGGCAGACCTTTTAACAGAATGTCCCGATTCTCGGCGTAACGTCGAAGATTTGCCTCTAACTCTTCTTCACTGTCAAATGCCCCAAGCGCCGCATGCTGGGAGACAGAAGCTGCTGCTATAAAGGCGTTTTGAGCTAAACGTTCGACAGGTGACACTAAATAGTGAGGCAGGACCAGCCAGCCGACCCGCCAACCAGTCATAGAAAAATATTTGGAGAAACTATTCACAACTACCGCTTCGTCCCAATGTGATGCCGCAGTGGGGGCGGGATCTCCATAGGTGATCCCGTGATAAATCTCGTCAGAGATAAGCCTGACTTCTTCGGAGCGACACCAAGAGACCAGATCGAGCAACTCTTCTTCTAACAACATCGTGCCAGTTGGGTTTGAAGGGCTGGCGACTACTAAGCCCTGCAATGGGCCCACTGCCTCAAGATCACTGGGCGACGGCTGAAAACGTGTTTCAGGTCCAACCGGGATATCGACGACCTCAACTTCAAGAGAGCGCAAGACGTTTCGATAACACGGGTATCCAGGTGTTGGCACCGCAACACGGTCACCCGGCTCAAAACAAGCTAGAAAAGCCAAGGTGAATGCCCCACTCGCCCCAGCAGTTACCGCAATTCGAGAAGCAGGTACTTCAGCGTGATACCAATCCTGATAGTGGGAACTAATTCGTTCACGCAAAGGGTCTAAACCCAGAGCAGACGTGTAGCCGAGAATTTCATTCTCAATAGCATCTGCCGCCCGTCTCCTAGCCCCGATAGGCGCGGGTGTTGAGGGTTGCCCAACTTCAAGGTGAAGGACCTCACGACCCATCTTTTCTTGCTCGGCTGCTGAACGCATTACCTCCATCACATAAAAAGGTGCAATTTCTGACCGAGTTGAAGTCTTTAATGCCATATCAGGAGTGTGGCTGGAATAACGCCCAAAGCACAGTCTTTTCGGTCCACTTCAGATGAAATGAAACACTTCGAAACGAAACTCCCTTTCCTTTCACCCATCGAATGAAGCATGCTGGAGTCATGGGCACAGCCTTAATGACGGATCTCTACGAACTAACCATGCTTGACGCTGCACTGCGATCCGGGGTGGCGTCTCGTCGAGCCACGTTTGAAGTTTTTGCCAGACGACTACCTCAAGGGCGCGGTTACGGCGTTGTCGCTGGACCAGGTCGCCTCGCAGACCAACTTGCGCTTTTCCAATTTTCACCCGACCAAATTGACTACCTTGCTGGATTGGGTCGTTTCAGCGAGGAACTCATGGAACACCTGGAAAACTTCCGATTTGAAGGTGAAGTTTGGAGTTACCGCGAAGGCGACCTCTATGTCCCGGGCAGTCCTGTGCTTCGGGTTGATTGCTCCTTTGGAGCAGGCTTGCTCCTCGAAACCTTGGTGTTATCGGTTCTCAATCATGACTGTGCTGTCGCTTCCGCAGCGGCGCGTATGCACGACGCGGCCAACGGCCGACATTTAATCGAAATGGGTGGGCGGAGAACCCACGAAGAAGCGGCAGTTGCCGCAGCCAGAGCGGCATGGCTCGTCGGGTTTGACACCACGTCAAACATGGAGGCTGGAATACGTTTCGGTGTGCCAACTGCAGGAACGTCGGCGCACGCGTTCACCTTGGCACATGATGACGAAGAGGCCGCGTTTGAGGCGCAAATAGAGGCTCACGGACTCGAAACCACGCTGTTGGTCGACACCTACGAAATAGACACGGGCATCGACCGAGCGTTAGCTGCCGCCAAACGACTCGGTGGAGTCCCTGGCGCTATTCGCATCGATTCAGGCGACCTTGCAGAAGAGGCGCTACGCGCTCGAAAAAAACTGGATGATCATGGTGCAACGTCAACCCGGATCGTGGTTTCGGGAGACCTCGACGAGTACCGAATAGCGCAACTGGCAGATCACCCCATCGATGGCTACGGAGTGGGAACCCAACTGGTAGTTGGCTCAGGTCATGCTACGGCAGGCATGGTCTACAAATTGGTAGCCGTTGCGCGGAGATCAGGAACTTACGAGCCCGTCGTTCCGGTAGCAAAGTCATCCGAAGGTAAGGCCACCCGAGGAGGGGTAGTACGACCGTATCGAATTGTCGACAATGGGCAAGCAGTCGACGAAGTTCTAGTTCAGCACGATCGCCCTGGACCCTCCGATGCTCGAGCACTGCATGTTCCTCTGTTTCGTGCTTCTGGACCCGCTTACCCATACAACCTTCACGACGATCGAAATTTCCACCTTCGGGTCCGAAATGAACTTCCGCTCTCGATGCGACAGCTTGACGCCGATCCGCTGTTTGAGGCCCGAACCATATGAGCCAGATGCCAAGTATTGGCATGGCCAATTTTTATACAAACTAAATCTTGATAATGATTCAGGGAAGAACAAAAAATCCCTGAGAAGCACCCAACTCAAGTGTGCGTCTGACGTCAACCACTCTCGGCCCGTCGCGACGAACCACGGCCTTAATGGGCGCATTTGCCTGAATCTGATGCTCTCGATCGCCGTCAAAAGCGAGAGTCGAAGGACCGCTTAGATCGACCTCTTCGCCGAGATCGATTCGTTGCACTTCCAGGACCGGAACCTGCTGATATAAGCCGGGTGCTATGGGAGCGTTGGTCAAGGCTCCACCTTCTCCACATGTCACCAGGATCGCGGAATCATCTTGAGAAAGGCACACCGCATGTAAGCCAGCCACCGATGACACCCCGATCGTGTCTGGCCTTGCCGTAGAAACAAGCAACTGACGCAAGTTGTTTGGGTCAACAGGCATACGGTTTCCAACAAAATCGTTGGCGAGCGTTGCAGCATCAATAAGCGCGACGTCCTCAGAACCATCAGCCAAAGCCAAATGAATCAGCTTAGATTTTGGCGCCACCTCGTTTTCATCAGTCTTTCCGGTAGCTACTAACCCAGCCGCCGCTCCAGCTACCGTCGGCTCTACAAGGGACGGAAACACATTATTTGTGCCAGTAGACATAGGCACTAACGTCACGTCGGGCCAGACGCGAGCGATAGTTCTGTTCGTGCCGTCGCCCCCTAAGGTGATCACGACTTTGATGCCGCGGTCCCTCATTGCAAGAGCCGCGCGGGTCGTGTCTGCAGGGTCAACCCGCGCTCCGATGTCAAGAATCTCCAACTCGGCTTCCACCGGTAGATCCGCGAGGGCGCCGCTGGCAATACCGAATGGTTCCTTCATCGCCACGATATGAGTTGCTCCTCCGGCAACCGCGCCGATGACAGCACGAGCGATTCTATTTCGCTTGTCCTCAGCGCTAGAGATTCCTCCACGCGCGGCTACCCGGCGAATATCTCTACCTGACACGGGATTGGCAATTATCCCAACGGTCATCGAATGGTCCGTCATATCCCCACACTAGGCAAGGGAATCGTGTTGTATCTGCTACAACAAGTTCATGTCTGAACCACCAGTAGCGCTAACAATCGCTGGCTCTGATTCGGGAGGCGGTTCAGGACTTCAAGCAGACCTAAGGACGTTTGCCGCCTATTCCGTGCACGGAGTGTGTGCGGTGACTGCGGTTTCAGCACAAAACACAGAAGAGTTTCGCTCTGTGCTGTCCATGCCGAAAAAAGAATTGGAGGCACAAATCGAAGCAGTATTAGAAGACTTTGATGTGAAAGCAACGAAAACCGGTTTGTTGCTTTCTGAGGAAAATATCCAACTCATAGCGAAGATGGCAGAGGCAGGAGTATTACCGCAGTTGGTCATAGACCCGGTCATAGTTGACCGACACGGCGAATTGCTTTATCACCCAGATCTTGTCCGGGGCATTCGCCAAGAATTGATTTCGCAAGCACTGATTATCACCCCGAACCACCTTGAAGCCATGCATCTACTAGGAGTCGAACTAACTGATGACATCGACAAGATATGTGAGGCGGCACTCGAGTTAGCTGCCTTAGGGCCAGAAGTTGTTCTAATCACTGGAGGCCGCCGAAACGCAAACTCAATGATTGATGTCATGGCACACCAAGGCGAGATCATCAAGATTGAATCAGAACGCTACAAAACCAAAAATGTACGAGGGACCGGAGACACCCTCTCTGCAGCTATCGTCGCCTCCCTGGCTAGGGGACAACCACTAGCTCAATCGATAAAAAATGCACACAGATTCACAGCTGACGCGGTTAGACGAGCTGCGGAATGGAAATTGGGTTCTGGTCAAGGACCCATCGACCATCTAGGTCACCGTGACGCCGTCCGCCTAGACTGAGCATGCTCAAATCTCAATGCGCCTATTGGAGAAGACTGTGACGCGAGAGCAATGGCAACAAGAATACGAAGCCGGAAAAATCCGCGACGTTGATTATGAAACCATGAGTGGTCTTCCAGTTGACCCTCTATACGCACCCAAGGATGGTGATCCCGCTGATTCCATAGGGTGGCCTGGACAGTATCCCTATACGCGTGGTGTGCATCCCAGTGGATACCGAGGCCGTTTATGGACCATGCGAATGTTCGCCGGTTTTGGTACTCCGGAGGACACAAACACCAGATTCAAAGAGATCCTCTCAGCCGGCGGCGGGGGTTTGTCGACGGCATTTGATATGCCGACTCTCATGGGCCTCGATAGCGATGACGTGCTGTCGGTAGGCGAGGTTGGACGTTGCGGCGTGGCTGTGGACACCATCGAAGATATGCGCCTGCTCTATAACGACATTGATCTCGAAAAGACCACAACCTCGATGACTATCAACGCTCCCGCCGCACCAATATGGGCGATGTTTGTTGCTAACGCGGAGGATCAAGGTGCAGATAGAAGTCGACTAGGAGGAACACTCCAAAACGACATTCTTAAGGAATATCAAGCTCAAAAAGAATGGGTCTTCCCTCCGCGACCCTCAATGCGGCTCGTCGCAGACACCATTGAATTTGCAAGAAACGAGATGCCACGTTGGAATTCAGTCTCAATCAGCGGGTACCACATTCGAGAAGCAGGGTCGACAGCCGCACAGGAACTGGCATTTACCCTCGCTAATGGTTTCGCTTATGTAGAAGCAGCGCAGCAACGCGGTCTAGGTGTTGACGAATTCGCCCCCAGGCTGAGCTTTTTCTTCAATGCACATATCGACTTCTTCGAAGAGATAGCCAAATACAGAGCTGCTCGAAGGATTTGGGCGCGATGGATGAAAGAGCACTACGGGGCTAAGGACCCCAAATCAATGATGCTTCGCTTCCATACGCAAACCGCCGGAGTATCTCTGACAGCACAACAGCCTGAAATCAATATCGCGCGGACCGCAATAGAAGCACTTGCTGGAGTCCTCGGCGGTACGCAAAGCCTTCATACCAATTCGATGGATGAAGCGCTGGCACTACCAACTGAGAAAGCAGCGCGTATCGCGTTGCGCACCCAACAAGTCATAGCTCACGAAACCGGTGTGACCGATGTGGTCGACCCGCTGGGGGGCAGCTGGTTTTTGGAAGAACTCACTGACCGATTAGAAGCTGAAGCAGAATCGATGTTCGCGCATATTGCTCAAGCCGGTAGCGACTCGATGCTTGAAGGAGCCTTCGAGTTAATTGACGAAGGTTGGTACCAAGGCAACATCGCGGACGCCGCATACGACTTCGAAAAGAAAATAAACGCTGGCCGACGGATTGTGGTTGGAGTCAACGACTTCACTGAAGGAAACGAAGAGGACCAAATCGAGTTATTGAAAATAACCAACGAAGACGAACAACGGCAGATAAAGAATCTCCAGGCAGTGAAGAGCGACCGAGACCAAGAAGCCGTCGACAGTGCGTTGGTTGCCCTCAGTCGAGCCGCCGAGACTGATGCAAACTTGATGCTTCCTCTGATCGACACCGTAAGAACTCGGGCCACGGTAGGCGAGATTATGAACACGCTCGCAGATGTTTTCGGCCGATACCAAGAGAAGCCGTTTATTTGAACGTCGCAGAGCGTTCCATATGTTCAGCAGATGAGGAGTAGTGTCACTACAACCGAACTGAGGTGATCAGGAACTAATGCTGCAAACAAAAACACCACGATTGATCTGGGCGCTGCTCGCAATCGTCGCGTTTTCTGTGGCGTGTGGTGGAGGGCAAGATCGGACTCACCTCGAACGAGAACTTCAAGATAAGGCAGGAAGTGACATCCTTCCGGTGGAACTAGGATTAGTGGATTGCCCAGAAGACATCGTGGAAACACCTGAGTCGGTCTTCATCTGCGCGAGCGAAGTAGCGGGCCAATACTACGAACTTCAAGTTCGGATCATCGATGCCCAAGGCCAATACAACTACGTCCACAAACATCACCCTCTACAGCTGGTCAACACCGAAGCACTACTCGCTAGCGAAGTGACCTACGAAGTTGGCTTTGACGTGATGGTTGATTGCGGTGACGACGAATATTTGGTTGCTCCGATCGGGAGTTCCTTCAATTGTGTTGCAACTCGCGTAGACAGCGGCGCCCAAGCCACTATTGAAGTGCGACTTGAAGACGACAACGGCAGGCTGAAGTGGAAGCTTGTCCGAACATGACCCGCCCCTAACAGTCGCTTCTTTAGATCATGAATCTCTTGGACGTCAGTAATATCTCCATGGGATTTCCGAACAAAGACCTCTTCTCTGGCTTGTCTTTTACGGTCAAAGAAGGAGAGAGACTTGCCGTACTGGGCGTCAACGGCGCAGGAAAATCGACCCTTCTCGCCGTTCTTGCAGGGATGGAAAAGCCCGACGAAGGCATTATTAGGCGCCGTCAAAACCTCAGCTTGTCTCTGCTTTTGCAACGTCCGAATCTAGGAGACGGAACAGTGGGCGAGCTGTTGGGTGACAGTTGGGAAGCCCAAGCGGCTATGGACCGCTTCGGTTTGACGGACGTCGCAGAGCGTCAAGCCTCAATTCTCTCGGGGGGTGAACAAAGGCGCGTCGCCCTAGCAATGACGCTCAAAGATAAAAGCGCTGACCTGCTTCTTCTTGATGAACCAACGAATCACTTAGATTTCCAGGGAATTGAATACCTAGAGACCGTCCTTGGGAGCTTTCCTGGCGGCGTGATCTTCGTTTCCCATGATCGACAACTAGTTGAGCAAGTCGCTACTAAGACAGTTGAGCTAACAGCCAACGGCTCACATGTGACAGGTGGAGGATATCAAGCTCATTTAAAGGCCCAAGCCGAACGACATCGCAAAGCCGAGCGTGACGAGGCAACAAGACTTACCCTTGCGCGCAAAGAGTTAGCATGGCTTCAAAGAGGGGCTCGTGCCCGGCGAAGGAAGCCAAAATCGCGATTGGCGATAGCCCACCAAACTCTTCGTGTCGATGAGAAGGATGATGCAAGAGAACGCGCCCTTGCGTTGGACACATTCGGTCAACAACGTCTAGGCAAGAAAGTGATTGATCTGGAAGAGGTGTCCGTTTCAATCCAAGCAGAAACCATATTGCGGCACGTATCGCTGCAGCTCGCACCCGATGAGCGTCTAGGCATCGTCGGTCCTAACGGTTCAGGTAAGTCAACTTTTTTGAATTTAATTGCCGGTTCTGTCACCCCTGAACAAGGCACGGTGGAATATGGCTCCACTGTGCGCGTCGGATACTTCGATCAAATGGGAGAGTCACTTGACCAAGAACTCACCGTTGAGGAAGTAATCGCCGGCCCAGGCTCGCGTTTGGACCACAACCAGTCAGCATTATTGCGTCAATTCTGGTTCGAAGCCGCTACCCACCGGGCTCGCATAGGAACCCTTTCGGGAGGCGAACAACGACGACTTCAGCTATTGGCGGTTCTCGCTCAGGAACCCAACGTTCTGCTCCTAGATGAACCAACGAACGACCTCGACATAGACACGCTTCGAGCACTCGAAAATTGGCTGGACGACTTTCAAGGAGCCCTTGTTGTAGTCAGCCACGACCGCGTTTTCCTCGAACGAGTCGCTGAACATGTGGCTGCCATCGGCAAGCAAGGCCTCATCCCATTGGGTTTGGGGGAGACGGTATGGGAGAACTCGAAGATAGATCCGCCGAGCCCAAAGCGGACCGAGCCAAGTCGCGCCAAAAAAAACACTCCGTCGGGAAGATCAATGTCAACGCTGCAACACCTTCTCAGTGATATCGAACTGGAACTCGAACAATACGAGCTACAACGTGACGAATATGCGTCGATGCTTGATGACAAAGAGCTGTCCTACGAATCTCGTCAAGAAATCTCTGAGTTGTTCGCGTCGACACTTGAGTACCTAAAACAAACCGAACAGAGATGGCTTGAGATATCAGAAGAGATGGAGAGACGCGCGTAGCTGCTCCGCTACTCTGCCCCCTATGAGCCGACGCACTCACGACCAACACGGTGAATTACGACCGCTACGACATAGGCGCCCAGTAGTTCATTGGACAGCGGTCATAGTGTCAGCAGCAATGGTGTTGGCTGGATTTTCCGCACTAGTTGCTGCTTTATGAGCGACATACAGGCCGCCGCCTTCAATGAACTTTCAACTGACCGTCTCTACAGCATCTTGCATTTACGAGTTGAAGTCTTCGTCGTCGAACAAGAATGTGCATATTCGGAAATCGATAATCTCGACGCTCAAGCGACCCATTATTGGATAGACGATGAAGCAGGTATTGCCTCATATCTACGCGTGCTTCGCGAAGATGATCGTTACAGGATTGGTCGAGTCGTTACCAGAATCGATGCCCGGTCCAGAGGGCTGAGTAAACGATTAATGCATCATGTCATGAGTATCACGGAAGGGCCCTGGGTGCTTTCCGCACAGTCGTACCTACGTGACTGGTACGCCGACCTTGGTTTCTCTCAGACCGGACCCGAATTCCTAGAAGACGGTATTCCCCATATTCCTATGTTGAGAACCGAATAGTTGGGTTGGATCAGCTAATTCCGCACATCAACGACAGTACGACCCTTGACTTTGCCGGCGAGGATCTCAGAGCCCAAAGCTGGCACTTCTTCTAAGCCCACCACGGTTGTCATCTCGGACAACACCTCGCGATCAAGTAACTCGTCCAGGCGAGCCCATGCTGACTCTCGCTTCTCGAATGGACACATAACAGAGTCGATACCTAGCAGGTTGACACCGCGAAGAAGGAAAGGGATAACAGTTGTGTCGAGAGCGTTGCCGCCAGCAAGGCCGCATGCCGCAACGCTTGCCCCGTACTGCATCTCAGTTAACACATGGGCCAGAGTCGTGTCACCCACAGCATCAATACACCCACCCCACCTTTCAGAAGAAAGCGGGCCTGATGGTGGCTCACTTAACTCATCTCGCGCCACGATCTGAGACGCGCCGAGATTGGTCAAGTAATCACTCGTTTCTGGCCGACCAGTTGACGCGGCAACCTCGTAACCTGCCCGGCTCAACAGGTGAATTCCTACGCTTCCAACGCCACCCGCGGCACCCGTCACTAATACCGGAGCCGAACCGACACCGTGATCCTCCAGTGCCTGCATAGCCAACATTGAAGTGAGTCCAGCGGTACCAACGGCCATTGCATCTAGTTCTGAAACTCCCTCGGGGAGTTTCACAAGCCAGTCGGCATTAACTCGAGCCTTTTCGGAGTACCCACCCCAATGGACCTCTCCGACTCTCCATCCGGTCAAAACGACACGATCACCCTCGGAATATCGAGGGTCACTAGAAGCGCTGACAACCCCTGAGAAATCAATTCCCGGCACGTGCGGGTAGTCGCGAACAAGTCGCCCAATGCCATTCAGAATCATCCCGTCCTTGTAATTCAGAGTGCTGTAAGACACTTCGACCGAAACGTTTCCTTCAGGCAACTGGTCATCGTCTAAATCCGCGACCTCAGCCGTAACTGCCTTCTCCTCCTGGGTTAACAGCACTGCTCGAAATGTCATCAATCCTCACTCATTAATCTTCCCGATATAGGAACTAGGTTGGATCCGGACCTTACTCCCCCCAGACCTAGCTGTCCTATGTTCCGGGTCTCAGTCCTCGGTAGGATGAAGGAATGTCCGAAAGACAAATCGTAAACGTCACCGAGTCAGCGTTAGAAAAAGTCCTCGAATTGCGTGCCGGTGAAGAAGACGCCGATCAACTCGCCTTGCGGATTGAGATAGTTGGAACGCAAGGCGTCGACTACTCCTACGACCTAGCGTTTGAAGTCTTAGGCGAAGCAGACTCCGACGATGTTCCTACCCATGTTGGGCACGGACTCACAGTTCTGGTTCCGAGTCGAGATGTGGCGAAACTAGAAGGAGCCACTCTTGATTTGCCCACTAACGCGAATCAACCTGGCTTAGTTTTGCGTAATCCGAATCGCCCGGATCTTGGGCCTAATGCCACACTCGACTTGTCTGGGACACTAGAAGAACAGGTCCAAGAAGTATTAGTGAAAAGAATTAACCCTTCGATAGCAGCTCATGGTGGTTTCGCAGAACTTGTGCGAGTCGAAGGATCAACTGTCTTTGTCAAACTCGGCGGCGGTTGTCAGGGTTGCGGAATGGCCAATGCGACTGTCACCGCAGGAATCGAAAAAACTTTGACTGAACTTATTGAGGGAGTCGAGCACGTCCTCGACATCACCGATCACACCTCCGGCGAAAACCCGTATTTCGCAGCTACATAAAAGTTAGGCCTGCTGCCAGATAGCGTCCCTCATCTCGAGCCGCCTAGACTCTGAGGACCAAAACATCTTGGGGGAGAAGTGAGAGGCATTATCGGATACGGCACCTATGTGCCTTACTACCGGCTAGACAGATCAAAAATTACTGCCGCTATGGGTGCTGGTGGTGGGCGAGGTCATCGCGCTGTCGCGAGCTACGACGAAGACACCACAACAATGGGCGTCGAGGCTGCACGCAACGCCCTTGAAACGAGCTCTGCCGCCCCGTCATCGATATGGTTTGCAACCGCCAACCCCGCGTATCTAGATAAAACAAACGCCACTGCTATCCAGGCAGCACTTGACCTCCCCCAAGAAACCTGGGCCGTGGATGCAGGAGGCGCAGCCCGGTCAGCTGAAGCAGCGATTCGTGGAGCTATGGGAACCACTGGGATTTCAATGGCAGTAGTTTCGGACCTCAGAACCGGTAACCCAACCAGCAACGACGAAAGCGGTGGCGGTGACGCCGCAGCGGCCCTGTTATTTGGAGATGATGAAGATGCCCCAGTGATAGCGCAGGCCCTGGGTGTCGCTGCCTCTACCGCCGAATTCTTAGACCGCTACCGGTTACCAGGAGAAAGCGCTAGCCGAATCTGGGAAGAACGTTTTGGAGAGCAGGCCTATCTCACGCTGGCAAACGACGCCATTGAGCGCGCATGCAAAGACGCAAACGTCGGCTTAGAAGACGTCGATAAGGTCATCATCGCCGGTCTCCACGCTCGAGCAGTAAGGGGCCTCACGAGAATCGCTGGTGACAAACTCGTCGATGACCTCACCACGCAAATTGGAAACCCTGGAACAGCGCAACTACCACTCCTGCTCGCATCAGCCCTAGACCAAGCGGCACCGGGGGAGACGATCTTATGCGTGCATTTGGCCGACGGAGCATACGCAGCTGTGCTGCAAACAACTCCAGCTATTGCTGACTACACACCGTCTGCGACTGTTGCATCGCAGATTGAGAATGGCAGCGACAATCTCGACTACAACCTGTATCTCACTTGGCGCGGATTCCTTGACCGGGAACCACCTAGACGCCCAGACCCAGACCGTCCGGGTGCCCCACCAGCGTTCCGTTCAGAAGACTGGAAATACGCATTTGTTGGGTCGCGCGACCGGTCATCTGGAGCCATTCACCTTCCTCCCATGCGAGTGTCGATGGACGGCGGGGCAGTAGATGACATGGAACGCGTGCGGATGGCGGATGTACCAGCAACCATCGCTACCTTCACAGTCGACTATCTCGCCTTCTCCTTATCACCACCGACCGTTGCCGTTGTAATCGACTTCGACGGAGGAGGAAGGTTCCAGGCAGAAATGACCGACGTGGACCCAGATGAGGTCAAAATCGGAGATCGGGTCCAAATGACCTTCCGTCGCCTGTTCACCGCAGAAGGAATCCACAACTACTTCTGGAAAGCTCGCCCGCTCTCGAAATGAGCGGAAAACCCAAGTATCCCTGCATGGATACGTTCTCATCAAGCAAACTGTTAGTACACAACAAAGGAAAGTGACATGGCCTCACATGGCATAAAAGACCAAGTCGCAATCGTCGGTATGGGTTGTACCCCCTTCGGCGAGCACTGGGATAAGGGCGCCGACGACATGCTCGTCGACGCAGCACACGAAGCGTACGCCTCGGCAGGGGTGACTCAAGATGACATTGATGCATTTTGGTTAGGCACAATGGGCTCAGGAGTTTCCGGACTAACGCTTTCGAAACCCCTACAACTCGACTACAAGCCTGTGAGTCGACTCGAAAATATGTGCGCCACAGGATCAGAAGCGTTCAGAAACGCCTGCTACGCAGTTGCATCCGGTGCCTATGACGTAGTTATGGCAATCGGGGTCGAAAAGTTGAAAGACAGTGGATACTCAGGGCTCACAGGTAGCCGACCCCCAAGCGATGGCACCGATTCGTCACTAACCGCGCCGGCGACGTTTAGCTTGCTAGCCCCGGCCTATGCACACAAACACGGTCTTGACGATGAAACCATGAAAGAGGTTTTGACGCGCATCGCATGGAAGAACCACAAAAATGGCGCGCTGAATCCTCGGGCACAATTCCGAAAAGAAGTAGCGAAGGAAACCATCGCGGGTTCTCCTCTAGTAGCTGGCCCGCTGGGAATCTTCGATTGTTCAGGCGTTAGTGACGGCTCAGCAGCCGCAGTAATAGTCCGCGCCGAAGATGCGCATCGTTACACGGACAAGCCTCTATACGTGAAGGCACTGAGCTTCTCCTCAGGACCCGCAACTGGAGCCCTTGACCCGAGCTACGACTACACCACATTCCGTGAAGTTCGTGCTTCGGCAGAAGAGGCATACAAGCAGGCAGGCATCAATGACCCTCGCAGCCAAATAGCTATGGCAGAGGTGCACGATTGCTTTACCCCAACTGAACTAGTTCTTATGGAAGACCTTGGATTCGCAGAAGAGGGAACGGCTTGGAAAGAGGCTCTCAACGGAACCTTCGACCTTGACGGCGACCTACCGGTGAACCCAGATGGCGGTCTGAAGAGTTTCGGGCACCCGATTGGTGCGTCGGGCTTGAGAATGCTGTTCGAATGTTGGCTGCAGCTACGGGGTGAAGCGCCACCTGAGCGTCAAATCGACTCGGATAAGACTCTCGGCCTTACTCATAACCTGGGAGGACAACCCGGGGCCTGTGTCTCGTTCGTATCCGTTGTCGGATCCGAAATCGGATAGTTATAACTGGCATACAAAAACTTCAATGACCGTCCATTCTGGCCATGTGAATGGACGGTCATTGCGCGTTATGAGCAGTGAGTGGGACGTCTCAATTTGACCTCTAGCTGTGGTCTGATTTGTGCACCTTCACAATTTCGGCTGCTATGCCAGCCCCATCAAGACCTAACTCAGCGTGTAACTCGCCAGCTTCTCCGTGAGGCAGATAGTCATCTGGAATTCCTAACTGCAACAATCGAGGAATAGGTCCCGAACGACGTTGTAGAGCGTCGGCAACGAGACTGCCGAATCCACCCATTCTGCTGCCATCTTCAACAGTGACGACCAATGACTGCCCGATGACTGCACGGATCATCTCTTGATCAAGCGGCTTCAGCAATCTCGGATCCCACACCGCTGCATTAACGCCCTCCTCTGCGAGAAGCTCAGCAGCACTTGTCGCAGCCTTGAGCATCTTTCCTGCTGCCAAAATGGCGACATCTTGGCCATCTCTCACTAATCGCGCGGATAGCCCCTGTCCAACGACGGATGACTCGTCGGCCGTACCTCGAGGCCACCTAATGGCTACAGGCCCGTTCGTTTCAAGGGCCTGGTTCATCATCACCGGTAGCTCCTGAAGCGAGGAGGGAGAGAATATAGTCATCCCGGGTACACGCGCATACATCGCAATGTCATGAACACCGTGATGAGAGGCGCCATCCGGACCCGTTACGCCAGCTCGGTCGATACAGATCACTACCGGAAGTCCATGAAGACCGATGTCGTACATCACTTGATCGAATCCGCGGGCGAGGAAAGTTGAATAAATAGCGACAAAAGGACGAAGACCTGCTCGCGCCATTCCCGCAGCCGAAGTCAAAGCGTGCTGCTCAGCGATACCAGTATCAAAGAAACGGTCGGGGTACCGCTGTTGAAAGGGAAGCAGTCCCGTAGAGCCGGGCATAGCAGCCGTGATAGCGACAACGTCTGGACGACGCTCCGCGATGGTCAACAAAGAGTTACTGAACTCCGAAGTGAAGTTTTTGCCCGAAGCGGATGAGGAGTTGCCTGTAGCGGGGTCAAATAAACCAATGTCATGCAGATGTTTTTCTTCATCATCTTCAGCGGGAGCGTAACCGCGGCCTTTATCGGTCAGCACATGAACAACTATTGGCCCATCTTCGTATGACGAAGCATCGCTCAACGCCGATTCGAGGGCCTCAATGTCATGCCCATCTATCGGTCCCAAGTACCGAACACCCAGCGTTTCAAAGAACGCAGGAGGTTCCCACATTTCCCGCATGGCAGCAGCCGCTCCAGATAAACCGCGCTTAACCTCCTCACCAAGGGGCATGCGGTCAAGAATGTTCACGACTGCCTGTCGACCTTTCACGTAGTTCGGTGATTGCCGCACACGTGACATAACTGTGGCCAACCTGCTCACAGTAGGCGCATAGGAGCGACCATTGTCGTTGAGGATGATTACGGCTCTCTGCCCATAGTGACCGAGATTGTTAAGGGCCTCGAATGCCATTCCCCCAGTCATAGAACCGTCACCGATGACCGCTACGACCTGCCGATGTTTGTGTCCGGTGAGATCAAATCCGGCTGACAGTCCCGAAGCCCAACTCAATGAGGTCGAAGCATGGCTGTTCTCAACTATGTCGTGCTCAGACTCAGTGTTGCTTGGATAACCGGATAATCCATGTCGCTGACGAAGTGAGGAGAACATATCCGCTCTGCCCGTCACAAGCTTGTGAACATAAGCCTGATGTCCGGTGTCCCAGAGAATGACATCTCTAGGTGACTCAAACACGCGGTGCACGGCGATAGTCAATTCCACCGCCCCAAGATTGGACCCTAGATGGCCCCCGGTTCTTGAAACGGCATCGACCAAAAACTCGCGAATTTCACGACATAGCTCTTCGAGCTGGTCTTGGTCTAACGCACGCAGATCTGCGGGACTTTTAATCTTTTCGAGATGCATCGGTAATTTGTTCGGTGCTGGGAATTAAGGGTCACACTATCGGCAGAAAACTAAATGGCCTGGCCAGCCGAGCCCCGAATTTTCCAAAACCATGAAGCGCATTGCAGACCGGCAACTAGAACCAACAAACCCGCGAGCCCATCTATCCAATAGTGGTTAGCCGTGACCACGATACTGAAGCTGGTTGCAAATGGATATAGCCACATAGCGGCGCGAGTCCAGGGCGATTTCAAGACAGGAACTAAAGCAATTGCGCACCAAGCGGCCCAAGCGAGATGCAAGCTCGGCATAGCAGCCCATTGATTAGAAATTGCTTGCAACGTACCGGAGTCAAACGACCAAAGACCCCCATGGACTGCAAGTGTGTCGATAAACGCAAAATCTGTCATCCCTCCTCCATACGGAGGTGGAGATGAAAGCAACCTCGGAGGCATAAGAGGAAACGTTGCAAAACCTACGAGGCCCAGCGCTGTAGTTATACCCAAACCGGTGCGGTACTTCAGGTAACGAGCAGGAAAACGGCGGTACAAAAAAATTCCGGCCCCGATCGTTACAACGAAGTGGAGACTGCCATAGAAGACGTTCCAAAACCAGAGAAACCAATCCCACTCCAAAAAGGCCTCTTGAAGTCGTTCTTCAAAGAACAGGCCAATTTTCTTCTCGAAATCAATTACACGCCGAGCGTTGTCAGCTGCAGTTGTGGTCGTCGCAGCAAAAAGCCCATTGGATCCAAACTGATTACGAATTCGCGCATAAACCACATAAAAGGCAAGGACAAATAAGACCTCTTTCCACCAGCGTCTCTTGTTGACGGCCGATTCCACAGAGGTCAAGGTGGCTCCTCCATATCTGAGGGGCCGCCACCAACGACAAACGGCACCGCACCAGCAAGACTTGCCACGAGAGTAACAGCGTAGATGGCTAGACCTAACACGACGCTCTGACCGCTACTCACCCCAGAGCTATTGAGAAATAACACCAAGGCTGCTTCTCTAACTCCGATACCGCCGATAGCAACCGGAAGAACTTGAGCGATAAACACCATCGGAATAAAAGCGATCCACGTCAGCAACTCCACATCTATGCCGATCGAATTCGCAATACATATCACCGCTGTGATGAGACACAGTTGAAACGCGAAAGCGACTGCGAGTAAACGCAGCATTGAAGCCGGAACGTTTCGGTAGCTGATGAGCCCACGATGAACCGCAGCCAATGAATTTGAAAGACTGTTGTTACCGCGGATTCTCCCACCCAGCCGTTGGTGCTGAGCCATCAGAATCAAAACCAACAAAAGCAATAATGTCCCCGACGCACCAAGTAGAGCAACGACTCCGGCTCGGCTCGTCGCAAGACTCGGCTGGATCACCAAAGCAAAAATCGTGATAACCGGAAGCACCAGCCAGCCGGTCAATCTTTCAATAACCACTGACGCAAAAGCGCTCGAATGGTCACGAATTTCAGCACCGAGCCGCGACACCCGCAAAATGTCTCCACCCACCGTCGTGGGAAGGAAGTTTCCAACAAATTGGCCAGCCAAGAAGTAGCCGAAAACCGTTGAAAACTTCAGCTCGTTCCCTAGCGTCCGACACACCTCTAACCAACGCAAAGCTGCCAAACCGAAAGCTATAAACGAAGCTGCTACAGCAGCGACCAACCAGAACCAACTGGTGCCGCTCCATTCCGGCCAACGCGCCTGAAGATCACTGGTAGGAAATCGGGTTAGCAGCAAGACCAACATCACAGAACTCACCACTAGGCGAAGTCCTAGAGATGCCGTTCTGGGTAGGCGAAGGAAGCGATATTTCGAAGGTGACACGAGAGATCGAAGAATAGGCCGAACTGGCAACTCAGAGGAGCCAAATTGCCGCTGATCAAGGTACTGTGTCGCCAAAGTTAACTCCGACCCGATTAAGGCCGATATGAGTATGAACGTGAATTCTCCACTGGTGGACCGAGAAATAATTCAAGATGCGCTCTTCACAGCGATGAGCAACGGTGGGGAATGGGCCGAAGTATTTGTCGAAGATAGACAGAGCGGTGCTGCAGAATATGACGAAAATCGTGTTGAGACGATGGTCTCTAGCCGCGACTTAGGCGCCGGTATCCGTGTCACTGTCGGAGATGCCACCGGCTTTGCGCATACCTCCGATATCTCAACTAGCGGTCTAAAAGAAGCCGCCCAAGCCGCCGCTGCGGCAGCTCGAGGCGGCGCAAAGATCACACCGATCGCTCTTCGGGGAAGTGGAACCGCCGAAAGCAAAGTGCAAATTCTGCCCGAATCAGTACCCAAAGCTCGCAAAGTTGAACTCCTACAAAAAACTGACGCCGCTGCTCGCGAACACGATTCGGCTATAACGCAAGTGACTGTCCGATACTCAGAGGGACGCCGCAAAGTACTTGTTGCCAACACAGACGGCGTCTTCGAAGCGGACGACCAAATTCGAACGTTGCTTTCCGTGAACTGCGTTGCTAGTGGCGACCAAGGTCTGCAAACCGGGCGCGAAACAGTTGGCTACACGGTTGGGTTTGAGTTATTCGATGACCATGACGTTGAAGCCATGGCACAACGGGCCGCCCGACGTGCCATAACCAAATTGGCGGCACGCCCCGCACCGAGCGGGCAACTTCCTGTCGTCATCGAACGCGGTGGGGGAGGGGTCCTGTTTCATGAGGCATGTGGCCACGGCCTCGAAGCTGACCTTGTCAATAAGGGGGCATCCGTATTTAGTGACCGAATCGGTGAGCTTGTTGCCGCTCCTTCCGTAACTTTGGTTGACGATGGAACCATGGGAGTGGAATGGGGAACGGTCGCTATTGATGACGAAGGGTGCCCAACCCAAAGAAATACCTTGATTGAGGACGGTGTGCTCACTGATTACATGTGGGATCACTTACGTAGCCGCTCAGCAGGCAGACCAACATCGGGAAACGGGCGAAGGCAGAGTTACCAACATCTCCCTATGGTTCGGATGACCAACACATATGTAACAAACGGCGATGTCGAACCTCAAGACATCATTGCCGATACACAGAACGGTATTTATGTCGCGCAACTTGGAGGCGGCCAGGTCAACACTGCTACAGGTGACTTCGTGTTCGGTATGACAGAGGCCTACCTCATTGAAAATGGTGAAATCACGGCACCCTTGAGGGAAGGCAACCTAATTGGGAATGGTCCCGACGTGCTTCAAAACATCGAAGTGGTTGGTAATGACTTCGCGATGGGAAGCCCTGGCACCTGCGGAAAAGATGGCCAAGGCGTGCCGGTAGGTGATGGTCAACCTACGCTTCGGGTCGCCGCTCTCACTATCGGCGGAACAGCAAGTTGACACGAAAGCTTGAACTCCCCGACCTGGCAGCAAAACTCATAGCTGGAGCTCGCGACAACGAACAAGTTGAGATTTGCGTATCGCGCAACCGTTCCACCACCGTCAAGGCCTACTCAGGTCAGGTTGAATCTGTGCGCTCAGGGCTGTCCGAAGCAGCCGGGATTCGGGTAATAGTTGACGGCCGGCAAGGCTTCGCGAGCGCCGGCTCACTCGACTACCAAGTTTTGAATCAACTGCTAGACGAAGCCCGAGAGAACTTAAACTTCGCAGAACCAGACCCCTACCAAGGCATTGCCGCTCCTGATGGCGTAGTACCGCCAAATCTTGACTTATCCGACCCGACAATTCTTCAGATAACCGAAGACCAGAGATCAACTGTGGCGATTGAACTTGAACAAAGGTGTCTGGACTCAGACCCCCGCGTAAAAAGTGTGAGATCCGCTGCTTGGTCCGATGGCTGGGGCGAATTTGCTTTGGTTTCAACGTCAGGAATCTCGGTCTACAGCGAAGGCGGAAGCTGCTCTGTCGGCGTCCAACCTCTCGCCGTTGATGGCGATGAGACACAGATCGGATACGCCGGAGATGCAGCTCGCCGAACAGACTTACTCGATCTTGACCGCGTCGTCAGCGAAGCGGTTGAGGGTGCTACCGGCATGTTGGGAGCGACCAAACCAGAATCAAAACAGCTGACTGTCGTTTTTGAACCCTCGGTGACAGCGGCATTCCTCGGAACAATCGCAGGTGCCCTCACAGGCGACCGAGTAATTAAAGGCCGATCACCATTCGCAGATCGCCTGGGCGAAAAAATCGCGTCATCTCAACTGGGATTATTCGATGACCCAACAAACATCGAATCACTGGGCGCGGATAACCACGATGGCGAAGGTCTAGCAACACGCAAAAACAACCTGATTGATGCAGGCGTACTGTCTAACTTTCTGCATAACTCGTATACCGCTAGGCGTGCAGGAGCCCAATCAACAGGCTCCGCTGTTCGAGGCCCTCGATCTACGCCGGGCGTCGGGATACACGCGCTATGCATGACCCCAGGTGCCGGTGACCGAAACGACCTCTTCGCGCAGATCGGCTCAGGGGTGTTCGTGCGAGGAGTCAATGGATTACATAGCGGAGTGAACCCTGTAAGCGGTGACTTTTCGGTAGGCGCCTACGGCCAGCACATTAAAGATGGTGCACTAGGAGCACCCTTTCGAGAAGCCACTATCGCTTCGACGCTCCAGAAAATGCTCTTAGACGTCGTGGCTATCGGTGGAGACTTCGAATTTTTGCCAAGTGGTTCGGGAGTAGCGTCAATGGCAATTGCTGACGTTGCCCTCTCAGGGACTTAGAGTCCGCAGGCGAATTACCCAAGCCCATTGGTACCCTGCAGGCCGTGCCTTCTTTACCCTCACCCGAAGCGCTTGAACGACACCCACATTTAGGCGAGCCCTGTCCAGAAGGCTGGGTCAGGGTAGATTTTCATTCGCACACGATGTGGTCGGGCGACTCAACTACAACGCCCGACGAGCTTCAAGAGTGCGTAGCAGCATCCGGGATAGATGTTCTGTGTGTTACTGATCACAACGCAATTAGAGGAGCAATAGAACTCGCGGAGCAACTTCCATGCCGGGTAATTGTTGGCGAAGAGTTAAAAACGCATGCCGGTGAAATAATTGGACTGTTCTTACAGGAACGAATTCCCCAAGGGATTCGACCCGAAGAAGCTGCCAGAAATATCCGTGAACAAGGGGGAATTGTCTACGTTCCCCATCCGTTCGACCCGATTCGAAACAACCTACGTTCGGATGTTTTAGATGAACTAGTTGGCCTCGATCTTGTTGATGGGATTGAGGTCCTCAACGGGAAGACCAGCCTTAGAAGCCTCAATAAAAAAGCCTTGGACTATGCAAGCGAACACGATTTGGCGATCGGCGCGGGAAGCGATGCTCACGTAGCGGAGGCCATAGGAGCTGCTTATATGCAAATGCCAGACTTTGATAACCCCGCGGACTTTCTAAAATCCATGCGTTCTGGCCAACCGGTCGGTCATTACTACGACCCGCCTCGACAGTGGAAACCACGTATAGTCCCTTCAACCGCTGACTAACCCAGCGTCGAGTCGGTAATGGCTACCTGATGCCCGTTTTCCAAGCAATAGTCCTAGGGATTACGCAAGGTCTGACTGAATTCTTGCCAATTTCATCAAGTGGCCACCTTGAAATTGTTCCATGGCTATTTAGCTGGAACGAATTTGTTGGGGACTCGAGAGCGGAGAATACCTTCGATGTAGCGCTGCACTTCGGAACGCTCATCGGCGCCGCTATCTACTTACGCAAAGACATTTGTTTCTACTCTAAAGCTGGCCTGAGCGCTCTAGTCGGCCGGCGGCCTTGGAACGCCGAGGCGAAAATAGGGTGGCTATTGCTTCTATCCGCCATGCCAGCAGCCATAGTGGCCGTTATCTTTGAGCCGTTTTTGCTAAGACAAAGTGATCGCCTCGGACTTATCGCAGTCGGGTTAGCTGTCTTCGGGGTTATCTTGTGGCTCGTCGACCGATCTGGCCGTGATGAACGATCAACTAGCGAACTTTCGCTCGCTCACTCGTTTGCAATGGGCATCGGGCAGTGTGTAGCACTTCTCCCCGGTGTAAGTCGTTCTGGGATCATGATCACCACTGCGCGCAAACTTGGCTATGGGAGACCCCATGCTGCGCGTCTCGCTTTTTTGATGGGTCTCCCGATTATTGCTGGTGCTGCTCTATTCAGAAGCGTCGAAGTAGCAGCAGATGGCATGCCCTCAGATATGGGTGCAGCGCTGTTGGCAGGCACCGCGACCTCGGCCATCACAGGCTGGTGCGCAGTTCACGCGATGCTGCGTTGGACCGAGTCCAGAGGCTACGGCGGCTTTGCCATCTACCGAGTGTCGGTTGCACTGTTCATCGCAGTGGTCTTGATGGTGCGATAACTAATTCTCAACTGCGATTACCGCCCACTAATGACTTAACGCAGCCTTTTGTCAGTCGCTGGCGTTTTTTGTGTCGGTCTTCGCAGATTTATCCGACGAACCAGAGGTTGAAGCGCTGCTTTCGGTGGTTTTCGACGGGGTTTTGTTGTCACTTGTCGAACTTGAAGAATCCGACTGCTTACTGCTAGAGCGACTGTCGTTTTTGTAGAAGCCGCTGCCTTTAAAGGCGATGCCGACATTACCGAACACCTTTTTCACTTCACCGTCGCAGCCTTCGACTAGGCATGCGCTAATTGGGTCATCAGTGAACGATTGGCGTACCTCGAATTGATTGTCGCACGTAGTGCACCGGTATTGGTATGTAGGCATGTCGTAAGTGAGCTCCTGATCAGCCCCCTGGGCCGAGGAAAATTGTAGCGACCACCAACAAAGCCCCCACCTGTTGACAGGGAACGGCATTCGGAACCTTATCGCCGCTAGATTTCTGCACATGATCTCGCTCGAAGAAGCTCGCTCCTACGTAATGGATAGTTGTGTGCGTCAGGCTCCCGTATCTACGGAAGTAAATGAAGCCCTAGGACTCGTTACAGCAGTCGATGTAATAGCCGAAGAGTCTTTGCCGCCGTTCGCCAACACGGCGATGGATGGCTTCGCTGTTCGTTCATCAGATCTTTCCGACATTCCAACTCAACTTCGCATCGTTGAAACCATCGCGGCTGGACATAATCCGTTGGAAGTTGTAGGTGAAGGTCAAGCGAGCCGGATCATGACTGGCGCACCTGTGCCAGATGGCGCCGACGCGATCGTAATGGTCGAAAAGACCACTGTTGACGGAGACATCGTGACAGTAGAAACCATTGTCGAACCTGGAAACCACATCCGGCCAGCAGGAGACGATGTAGCTGTCGGAGAGAAGGTCTTTGCCGCAGGGACGCCGCTGACCGCGGGTCACCTAGGCGTTTTGTGCAGCCTTGGCGTAACTCAGATTGAAACCTACCCACGTCCGCGGGTGGGAGTGATGTCTACAGGAGACGAATTAGTTGAGGGCAAAGGGGCCCTAGCTCCGGGCCAAATTCGCGACTCCAACCGTCGAACCCTACTGTCCCTGCTGAGTAGCGACGGGTTTGAACCCGTCGACCTTGGCTTATTGCCCGATGATGAAACGCTGATCGAAGAGGCGTTACTCAAAGGATCACAAGACTGTGATGCTGTCATAACTTCCGGTGGCGTCAGCATGGGAGACTATGACTACGTCAAAGAGGTCCTTAGACGAGTCGGAGATATGCGGTGGATGCAGATAGCCATCAAGCCAGCGAAGCCACTCGCATTCGGCACCATAGGTGACACACCGATTTTCGGTTTGCCCGGAAACCCGGTCTCTTCCATGGTTTCATACGAACTTTTTGCTCGATCAGGATTGCGATCCATGATGGGGTTCCCTCAAGCTGTGAGACCAACGATCCAAGGCATAGCAGCGACCCCCTTACAGCGGCGGCCGGACGGCAAAATTCATTTTGCTCGAGTAGATGTCAAATACGAAGGTTCAGAACTAGCGGCACATTCCATTTCTGGACAAGGCTCCCACATGCTTGCTGCCATGGCGCGATCGAATGCTTTAGCAGTCCTACCCGATGGCGACGGATGTCAGCCGGGTGATCCTGTGGATCTGCTGCTGCTTCACTGAAGTGATACCTCAAACAAGTGTCATCGACTATGCATCGCTACGCTTAGAGCATGGGTGAAGAAATAGTTGGGGAGCAATTAGTCGACCCTTTCGGTCGTACCGTTCGCGATCTCCGTATTTCTGTAACGGATCGCTGTAATTTCAGGTGCCAATACTGCATGCCAGCGGAAGGAATGCAATGGCTTCCGAGAGAAGAAATCCTTTCCTTTGAGGAAATCGAACGATTTGCGCGAATTTGTATTAACTATTTCGGCTTTGATGGCATCCGCCTGACCGGTGGAGAACCGCTTGTTCGAGCCCACTTGCCTGAACTCGTGGAACGTCTCGCGCTCCTAGGCGTCGACACTGCACTCACGACTAATGGCGCGACGTTGCGAATGCATGCGAAGGCTCTTGCCGAAGCTGGGTTAAAGCGAATCAATATCAGCTTAGATTCGCTTCAACCAGAGCGATTTCTCGAATTGACACGACGCGACGAACTAGACCGTGTTCTAGATGGGATAGAAGCAGCGGTTGATGCCGGCCTAAAGCCGGTCAAAATCAACGCAGTGATGATGAGGGGAATCAATGATGACGAGATCGTCGATTTTGCTGAATTTGGCAGAGATAAGGGGCTGACTGTCCGCTTCATAGAATTCATGCCTCTTGAGGCTGGGGATGTTTGGAACGAAGACCTAGTGGTACCCGCCGATGAAATCGTGGAAAAGATCAATAAAGCGATTCCTATCGAGCCCATTGTCCGCGGCAGTGAACCGGCAGAAAGGTGGCGTTACTTGGATGGCAAGGGCGAAGTTGGAGTTATCGCTTCTGTTACCAAGCCGTTTTGTGGAGATTGTGACCGAGTGCGCTTGACGGCCGAAGGTCAATTTCGTACCTGCCTGTTTGCAGTTGATGAATTCGACATGCGCTCTCTTTTAAGGAGCGAAGCCAATGACGAAGAGATCGCCAAGGCGATAGTGGATGCGGTTGGCACTAAATGGGCTGGTCACTCCATAGGACAGGTGAATTTTATTCGTCCGAGTCGCACAATGAGTCAGATCGGAGGATGAAGATGTCTACATCCGAGCCCAAAAACCTAACTCACTTAGATGACTCGGGCCACGCTCATATGGTCGATGTATTAGGCAAAGATGTCACCCGCAGGCGGGCAGTAGCTCGCTGCCAAATTGAAATGTCAGAAGCAGTACTGTCCGCGATCGGCGATGGTGAAGTTACGAAAGGAGATGTCTTGGGCGTAGCCCGAGTTGCTGGCATCCAAGCCGCTAAACGAACCTCCGATCTTATTCCATTGTGTCACCCCCTAATGATCGGGTCTGTTTCCGTTGATTTCGAGGTCGCGGAAGGCCACGTGTCGGTCATGGCCCAGGTAGAGACCTATGAACGCACGGGCGTAGAGATGGAAGCTTTGACTGCGTGTTCCGTAGCGGCGTTGACCATCTACGACATGTGTAAATCAATCGATAAAGGCATGGTCATCTCCGATTTAGCCCTGTTAGAAAAAACCGGCGGAAAATCTGGCACGTATATCCGGAATTGAAACGGATACGACCTAGACATTGCATCGAGCCGACGGTGTCGTAATACTTAGAGGATTCAGCAGGGTGATCTGACCATTGGAGCGATGGAAATGAAGGAGAAGTGCTCTTGACCGAAATAGTTCTCCTTGTTCTCGCTGGTGTTTGGGCAGTGGTTCTGGTTCCAGGCTGGGTACGCGCGTTTCTCCACCGCGGCGGTCGCAGAACGCCCATGGCCGCTTGGCATCAGCAACTAGACACTCTGTCCCACGCAACCCCGGCGACAGGGTTACCTGCCCCGTTTGGAGCGAAAGTCGCCACAGTAGATCGAAGAGGTGTTTATAGGCGCCCGCGAAGCTCGGTGCCCAATAACAGTCGAGAGGCAGCTGTCCGTCGCCGCGATGTTTTGCGACTGCTGATACTCGGTTCTGGTATCACCTTGGTCGGTTGGGCCGTTGGAGGATTAGCAGCAGTTGGTGTGACCCACGTGGTATTCGATGGCGCCCTAGTTGGCTACATCGTTCTTTTGAATCAGCGCCGTAAGAAAGAAATGCAACGTCTCGCCCAAATTCACTACTTGCAGCCACAGATAGCAGTTGCCGCGGAGTTTACGGACGATGGCAGCGGACAAAGCGCAACTCCATAATTACACTGAACGAAGTGAGTCCTCGTTTCGGCCTTCTGCATTGACTGGTTTTCCTGTATCGTCCAAACGTCCCCATGGGGGTGTAGCTCAGTTGGTAGAGCGCTTCGGTCGCATCGAAGAGGCCAGGGGTTCAATTCCCCTCACCTCCACTCAAAAAAGAAAGATTGCCCGGGGGCTACATGGCTCTAGAGCCGTGACATTCTTAATGGCAATCGCTTTGGTACTTGGTGCCTGTGGCGTGTCGTCTGAAAATAAGGCTTACTCTGGCCTGGAACTAGACAAGCCTCGCCCCATGCCGGACCCAATCCTTATCGATACCCAGGGGCAGCGATTTGCCATGCGTTCGGATACCCAGGGGAGTGTCCGGCTCGTCTATTTCGGATTCACATCCTGCCCTGATATTTGTCCTGTGCATCTGGAACAACTCAGCAATGTATTGGCTCGGCCCGGCATGCCCCCAAACGTCAAAGTTTTATTCGTGACAGTTGACCCCGAAACCGACACGCCAGCCGTTATCAGGGATTTCTTAAACCAATTCAGTGTTGACTTCATTGGTTTAACAGGAACTAAAGAACAGTTAGTAGATGTACAACGACAGTTCTCGGCTCTCGTAGCTTTGGCACCTAACGACGAGGAAGGGACACCGAATGACCTCGGGCACGATGGTCGGGTATTCGCTTTCGCGCCCGATGGTCTTGGGCGAACCCAGTACCCCCACCCCACTCGTCAGACTACTTGGACTCGCGACCTGCCTAAACTCGCAGCCCTCCGATAGCGTCCCAGTCATAAGTATTTGCTAGCTGCCCAAAGGTTTTGATTGCGTGAGATTCTGGTGTTCGACACTTGAAGAGCCTTGGTCATGGAGCTTTCGCGCCTACCCGGGCATATGGATAGTCATGCTCCTGTTGATCTCTTCGTATCTCATCTTTCAACGAAGAGCACCAAAAGGAGATGATGGGGAAACCAAAAAGCGTAGGTTCTTCATAATCTCAGTGTTACTGCTGTGGGTGGCAACGGATTGGCCTCTCGGACTGCTAGGTGCCAGTTATCTGGCATCCGCTCACATGCTCCAGTTCTTGATCTACACAATGGCGGTGGCGCCGCTGTTCTGGTTAGGCATTCCCGAATGGATGGCGCGTCGAATAGCTGGCCGGCTTCGGCTTTATCGTCTAATGGGTCGCATCGCTCAGCCCGTCGTAGGAGGGGTCCTATTCAATTTCATCCTGATAGCGACTCATTCTCCCTGGGCTGTTGACAATTTTCGAACTAATCAGTTCGGATCTTTCCTAATGGATTTTGTGTGGCTCATTGGAGGCCTGTTGGTTTGGGCTCCGATAGTTTCACCGATCGCGGAACACCGTATGACCAGCTACCCAGGTCGCATGGCGTATCTCTTTCTGGCCTTAGGAGTGGTTCCCGCAGTCCCGGCCGGTTTCCTCACGTTTGCAGGATTCCCCCTATACGCGATTTACGAGCTAGCCCCACGAGTACATGGGCTGAGTGCCACAACTGACCAGCAGCTAGCGGGTCTCGTAATGAAATTAGGCGGAATTCCAGTCGTATGGGGCACGATCGTGGCATTGATGTATCAGTGGAGTGAAGCGACCCGGGCCGAGAGTGCCACATCTCGTGCCAAGAACAACGCGTTATCTACGCCCGAGAGGCTCGATCAATCCAATACCGAGGCAGACCAATAAATAACCGCCCACACTAAAAACGCTGCTAGCAGTATTGACCCTAGAGATGACCACAACGTGTAGCGGGGCCCTAATTTCCTTCGGGGGGGTTGACCGAACATTGCCCCCATTTTGGCAGGCACACGTTGTTCACGGTACTCACCCTCCGATTCGAGAACCTTCGCGTGCCCGAAGCGCCACATTGACAGTCATCTTTTCTAAATGCTGCTCGAGCGTAAGCTGACCTTGAGGGATCGGATGTTGTGCAAAGAAGTCACGAATTTCCTCAGCAACGACCGGAGTTGACAACGATCGGATTCCTCCGACCATTCTTGGAATCGAATTCTGTGGGAACTTCTTATTCAGTTCTTCCCACCGGTCGCGAATGACTTGCCAAGCCACGTAGCCATGATTTCTGTGTGTCATGGCTGCCCCCAAAAGGTAGGGAGCGTTTTGAGTGCGCACCTCCGATGTAAACAACTCCAGCGTTTGTTCAAAGAGATGAACATGCTCAAGTTCCAAGAGAGCCATCAGATACCTGACCTCTAGTTGCGGAGTCGGTGCCTGCCTATAGAGCGACACTAGTTCGGAATGAATCTCATCATCACCGGCGGCGGCTACCACCCGGACGGCCGCAGCCGCCAAATTGGGCTCGGTATCTTTACCCGCTTTGCTATGGGTAAAGATCTGATCAGCTAGCTCTCGAACTGAGTTATCTGCACCTGTTGTTCCTGCCGAGGAAAATAGTAAGGCTCGTAACTCGCGATCTAAATCAGGTTCGTTATCTATGGGCTCTAAGCCAAGGACTCCCAGCGCGGTTGTCGACAAGTCTCGGATGAGCACTTGCAGGCGCGAACGACCTTGTTCGTCGGCAATTGAATAGAGGTGTTCAAGTGAGGAGAGTATGCGTTGCCATACAGCGAGATCAGTTTCAGAAGCCAAGCTCGTAACTAAAGACAGATGAGTTTCTGCGTCGGTTTCGCCCGCAAGCACGGAAGACCAAGTGTCGTCGACTAGCCCGTAGCGTTCCGAAGGCGATAACACGTCTAATGCGCGCTTTGACAGAGCCCTTAGAAGGTCCTCTCCGTAGGTCACCCTATAAAAGCCGTGTCCTCCCGCATTCACCACAGCCCATTGAGGTGTTCCTCCCAAATCGATTTCTTCTTCGTTGCCCTCCAACAGAACCCGTTTCTCGACCTGTTCGGAACCCACCTGAGCTCGAATAATGATTGGGATATGCCATGACGTAGGATCGACACTCGAGTAACCGAACCGCGATTGCTTGAGCGAAATGCCCTTAGAAGTGGCTTCTACGGCAACCACTGGATGACCACCCTGGAAAATCCAGGTATCCATGGCAGCACGAACAGGAACTCCAGAAGCATGTTCTAACGAGTCCCAAAGATCAGTAGTGGTGGTGTTCGCGTAACTATGGGAAGTCAAGTAGTGCTTAACACCGCTGCGAAATTGCGCCGAGCCAAGAAACTGCTCCAACATCCGAACGACAGCGGCACCCTTTTCATACGTGAGAATGTCATACATAGCCTCAGCGTCTTCGGGCGAAATGACTTCAAACTCTATTGGGCGAGTCGAAGCAAGCGAATCAGTGTCGAACGCAGCGCCCCGCTCAACACAGAAGCCATCCCATCGGCGCCATTGCGGCCGGAATGCATCAGTGGTGGCAACTTGCATGAACGTCGCGAAGGCTTCTTTCAGCCAAATCCCGTTCCACCAATCCATTGTCACTAGATTCCCGAACCACATGTGAGCGATCTCGTGAGCGATCACGTCGACAATCCGAGTCATTTCCGTTTGGGTTGAACGCTGAGGGTCAGCGAGTAGCAGCGTCTCTCTAAAGGTCACGCACCCAAGATTTTCCATGGCTCCGAATGCAAAATCAGGGACCGCAACAAGATCTAATTTCCCGGCAGGATAAGGAATGTCGTAGTACTGAACTAACCACCGCAGACTGAATTCACCAGCCTCTAAAGCAAACTCAGTCAGATCACCTTTTCCCGGCACATGCACTATTCGGAGAGGAACACCATCCACGTCTACTGCCTCGGTAGCTTCGAGCTCTCCGACGATGAATGCGACCAAATAGGTAGACATAACCATTGTGTCGGCGAAGCGATCTTCACGACGGCCACCGCCTAAATCGGTTGAACTCACTAATTCACCACAACTGATCGCCATTAATGATTCGTCGACTCGAAGAGTTACACCGAAAGAAGCCTTGAGATCCGGTTCGTCGAAACAAGGAAACGCGCGCCGAGCATTAGTCGACTCGAACTGGGTCGTCGCTATTACCTTTTCGTTACCTTGCTCGTCTGTCCACGTAGACCGGTAAAACCCCCGGAGCTTGTCGTTGAGCGTGCCAGTGAATGAACACGACAGTTTTGCGGGACCAGGTTGAAGCACTACAGGAAATGTAAATGTCGCTCGTTCTAGATCTTCATCAAAACTGATTGAGCTTGCCTGGACTAAAGCCCCTTGCTCGACTTGCACATTTTCAACACTCAGTTCAGCAGCGTTCAGAACAATCGTGTCTGTTTCCTCAACCACTTCAAGATCAATAATGACCTGACCTTGAAACGAGCTTTGAGCTAAATCTGGTTCTAGTTCAAGCGCGTAATGACTAGGTAACACGATTCGGGGAAGTCGATGGGGGTTTGTCTCGATCACAGGCCGCACCCTAGCGGCCTATTCCGGACTTCATTGGATCTAGTCGCTAGGGTGCTCTGCAGTTCGCGATGAAAGAATCTATGGCTGTATACCCATCACACTTAGATCTTGACGTTGTCGGATTTGGTAATGCCCTTGTGGATGTGCTGTCCCATCAGGACGACGAATTCATCGAACGAATCGGTGCCATCAAGGGAGGCATGAACCTGGTAGACGGACATCGGTCAGCTGAGCTGTATCAATTAGTAGGGGAACGTACGACTGTCTCAGGGGGTTCAGCGGCCAACACAGTCATCGGAGTCAATTCGCTTGGCGGCAGCTGCGCTTACATAGGCAGAGTTGGCAATGATGACTTGGGCGAAGTGTTTGCCTCAGACATGGAGCGGCTATCGATTGGCTACACGACACCTAGAGCCCCCGCCGCAGATCCAACTGGCAGATGTATTGTGTTTATCACCCCGGACGGGGAAAGAACGCTCAACACCTTCCTAGGGGCTTCCAACGGTCTGAGCTCGTCCGATGTAGACCTTGGCCTCGTCAGAAGAGCAAAGCTTCTTTTTTTAGAGGGCTACCTATGGGACCCGCCAGAGGCTAAAGCTGCTATGCGTTACGCGGCTTCGGAAATCAGTTCAGGCACGACAGTGGCGTTGACCCTCTCTGATCAATTTTGTGTCGAGCGACATCGCGACTCGTTTTTAGATCTCATCGACGAACATGTCGATGCTGTTTTTGCGAACCACCACGAAGTCATGTCTCTCTTTGAAGTTGACCAAATTGATGTTGCCCTGGACATGATTCAGGAACGCGTTGAGTTAGCTGCAGTCACACTGGGATCTGAGGGCTCCCTTTTAATAACTCCACAGGAACGAATTACTATTGACGCAGATCCCGTAGCGCGAGTTGTCGACAAAACTGGCGCAGGGGACCTGTACGCGGCAGGTGTGCTCTACGGGCTGGCGCAGGGCTATGACCTACAACGTTGCGGAATGCTGGGATCTATAGCAGCTGAAGAAGTTATAGGTCATGTTGGCCCGAGACCCGAAGTGTCACTCCGTGAGCTAGCAGGCGAGCTCGCATAACTACACCTGACCGTCGAACCACGATAGGGCCTCGGCTCCAAGCGATTCGAGGAGTTCTGAGGAACCGTCTCGAAGATCCTTAAGATTTCCTTGCGGGCTCGCAACAAACTGCTCCAAATAGATTTTTACCTTGGGTTCTGTCCCACTCGGACGTATCGCCATCCGCACCCCGTTAGATGACCGAAATTCAAGCAGATTCGCAGAAAATGGAGCCGGCTCCTCAGACCAGTCGGCGACACCGATTACAGGACTCCCCATCAGAACATCGGGTGGATCATTTCGCAGGGCAGAAAGCGTTTCCTCAATATCACTAGCTTCAAATTGGCCACTTGCTTGTCGTGTGACGTATAGACCTACTTCCTTTGCTAATTCGTCCAAGCGGGTGAGCGGATCAACGTCACGGTCTCTTAGACGCTGAAACAATTCGAGGAACGCAATCGCCGCCGATATTCCGTCCTTGTCTAGAACCAGGTCGTTCACCGAGTAGCCAAGCGCCTCTTCGTAACCAAAAATCCAACTGCTATCGGTGCGTAATACAGCAGGTTCCATGATCCACTTGAAGCCGGTCAAGGTGCGGATGTGTTCAACTCCACGCTCGTTACACAAGGCTTGGACTGCCTCCGAGGAAACAAATGAGCTTGCCGTTAGACGGTTGTTGCCGGACGTAGTAGCTAGCTGATGGTCACATAACAAAAGACCAAGCTCATCACCAGTTAGCTGATGCCACTCGACTCCTACTTTGATAGCAACTGCCAACCGATCGCCGTCTGGGTCGTTAGCCAAAACAAGTTCAGCGTCATGAGCGTCTGCCACAGCAAGCGCCGCGTCGAGAACACCGGGCTCTTCCGGGTTCGGAAAAGGGAGATCGGGAAACAGGCCATTTGGCTCGAACTGCGCATCGACACGAACTGGAAGAGGAAAGCCGGCGCTTGTACAAGCTGCTTCCATGGTGGCCCCACCCACTCCGCACAGAGGCGTGTACACCCATTGAGGGAAAGGCAGCTCCGACTTTCTTGAAGTGTTGCTAGGCGCCACATTTTCGATGTAGCCGGCAACTGCCGCACTTCCGGATAAGTACTCGATCTCCTCTTGTGAAGCCAGATCTTCTTCACCGGGAAGGTCTGAGAAATCCATAAGGGATTCAATTTCTTGGTCGACCGGCGGTCGTATTTGAGTTCCGTCCGATCCGTAGACTTTATAACCGCTGTCTTCTGCAGGATTGTGACTTGCAGTCACGACGATCGCGCCCGCAGCTGCCCTCATCTTCTGGTGCCATGCAACAACCGGAGTAGGACACGGATCGTTGATTAACAGGCACGGCACCCCCAGCTTGGTCAACAACAAAGCCGTATCTAGCGCATAAATATCAGCATCCGGTCTGGCGTCGTATCCGATTACAACACCATTTTGATGGAGGCCACTATCCATTAGATGAAGCCCGATAGCACGTGCTGTCACCCGAACGGTCACTCGGTTCATTCGAGCAGGTCCGAGACCACGTGGCGCTCTAAGTCCGGCCGTTCCAAACTGGAGCTTTGTGGAAAAGTGCTGACCTAAGAAATCTACGTCACCGACACCCTGCGCTAACAAGGCCCGATTCGAAGCATCAGGATCCGCGGCAGCCCAAGCCTCTGGCTGAACCAAAAGTATGGGTGTTGCATCGGTCACTAACTCATCCTGCCTCATCAGGCACGCTAGCGTTGCTCATTCAACGTTGATAAACCGATGCTTTTTCCCACACTTGCCTTTGGCCTCTTCTTTGTCGCCGTATACGTACTCAATTGGCTGACGAGACCACACCCTCTGGTGTGGCGTGTCACCATCCTCGGAGCAAGCCTCTTTTTCTATGCCTGGTGGAATTGGCGATTTGTATTCCTTCTTATGTGGGCGGTCGTATCAAACTGGTATGCGGGAACACAGATCGAGCGCTCACTCCGTTCCGACAATACCCAGGGCGCGCGAAATTGGTTACTAACTGCAATAGTTGGTGATTTGTTGATCCTCGGAGTCTTCAAGTACTACGACTTCTTCGCCTTCGAGCTTTCAAATCTTCTTGGCGCTAACACAACTCTTCCGCTTCTAGAACTCACATTGCCGGTAGGGATCTCCTTCTTCACCTTTCAAGCGATGAGCTATGTCATAGACCTGAAGCGAGATCTTGTGAAACCGATGCCATTTCTCGACTTTGCTGTCTACCTATCGTTTTTCCCACAACTTGTCGCAGGTCCCATAGTCAGAGCCTCAGAAATGGCACCGCAAATAACCCACCGACCAGATCCTCGGAGAGTGCAGTCCGCGGAAGCGTTCCATCTGATCCTCCGGGGCCTATTCAAGAAAGTGGTGATTTCTAGCTGGTTGGCGAGCAACTTGGTCGACGGTGTTTTCGCGAACCCTGATGATCAGAGCGGTCATGATGTGCTGTTAGGCATCTATGGCTACGCGATCCAGATCTACGCAGACTTCTCCGGTTACACCGACATCGCTATCGGCGTGGCCTTACTGCTCGGCTTCCGATTTCCAACAAACTTTGACTGCCCTTACAGGGCGCTCTCACTTAGAGACTTCTGGAAACGATGGCACATCACGCTTTCATCGTGGCTACGGGACTACCTCTATATTCCGCTTGGAGGTAATCGAGGCCGCAACGTCGAAACATGTCGAAACCTCCTCATCACCATGATTCTTGGAGGTCTTTGGCATGGAAGCACATGGAATTTTGTCATCTGGGGACTAATTCATGGGGTGGCGCTCGTCGTTGAGCGGCTGTTACCAACGGGAAATTTGCACCCAGTCTTGCGATGGTTTGTCACCTTCCATGTCATCTGTTTTGCTTGGGTGTTTTTCAGAGCTGAGTCTTTTAGCAATGCGCTGGACGTGCTGACTGCTGTTGTGGCTTTCTCAGGAGACGACCAGGTTTCCAGTCTTCCAGTGCTATTGCTAATTCTTGTAGCCGTAGGTACCCAGTTCATTTCGAAAGCCCGAACTGAACAATTCAGTCGATGGCGCGATCAGCACAGCGCACTAGCTCAAGGGGTGATGTTCGGAATCGGGCTTGTTCTCATCGACCTGTTCGGCCCCGAAGGGGTCGCCCCCTTCATCTATTTCCAATTCTGATGCGAAAAACACCCGGCTCACCGATAGAACACCCCACTGGCATTGCTGCCGGACGAGTGTTAATTGGTGGATTAGCGGGCTTGACATTGGCGGTATGTCTCAACGCCTCATCTTTGCTCGCTGAAGCGAAACGTCTTCCAGACAGTGCCAGCCGCTCCGCATCCCTAGCGGTATGGACGCCCCTAGAAGCGGCCGCTTCGGCCTTGAAACTCACATGGCCCAGAGAACTGGGAGAACGTTTGCTAGGTCGAGCGCAAGACGATCCCCGAATCACCTTGTTGCGTGAACAGACCGCGGTTACCAACGAAATAGATTCTGGCCAGACCGAGTTAATCGTTGAGTCAGTGCAGAAAGAAACAGGAAGCGATCTTTCATCGTTGCCCATGACGAATACCCCGTCCGAATTGGCCTGGGATGAAAATAATCCACTGAAAATATGGGTATTAGGGGACTCAATGGTCCAGTTCTTTGGTGAGACCTTCGTATCCATGGCCGAACAATCGCCCGTAGTCGACGGCACCTCAGAGCCCCGGTTATCAAGTGGACTAAGTAGACCCGACTATTTCGACTGGCCGGCTCGCATAGCTCAAGTGATGGACGAATACGACCCTGACGTGGTGGTTCTTATGTTCGGTGGTAATGACGCGCAAAATATTAGAGTCGCAGACAATCAATGGCTAGAGAGATTCAGTCCCCCCTGGGTCAACGAATACCGCCGTCGCGTTGGTTTTGTTATGGACATTGCTGCAGAGGATGAACAGCGCACCGTTTTGTGGATCGGTCAGCCACCTATGCGTGGGGAGGGCTTTGATACGCGGATGCAGCTACTCAACGAGTTGTATCAAATCGAAGCAGACGCAAGAAATTCTGTTCACTACATCGATCTTCGTTCGCTCTTCACCGACGCCTCTGGTGAATATTCCAGGTACCTTCCCGATGCAAACGGAAAATTAGTGGATGTGCGATTGAGCGACGGCGTGCACCTGAGTCACTGGGGAGGGGAGTGGCTTTCGGAATTGTTGCTGTCGGAAATAAGTCGTCTTAGCGACCTGGGGGA
>CEVW01135756.1_pt1 | contig 35294 bp, 30 predicted proteins | sample 427061 | NCBI WGS metagenome assembly CEVW01 (sample SAMEA2623774, study PRJEB7988) | marine metagenome | biome: marine biome (ENVO:00000447); feature: surface water layer (ENVO:00002042); material: "saline water (ENVO:00002010), including plankton (ENVO:xxxxxxxx)" | depth 5 m
CATCATCAGGCTCATTTTTTTTAAGCATACCAGTTATTTCAAAAGGACTAAGAGAGCAAAAGATTAAAGATATTAAAATTGATAAAGAATCAAAATTTTTTGAAAAACATATAAAATCGATAACACAAAATTACAAAAGAACCTTATATTTCGAAGAATATTCAAATGAGATATTTCATAAAATACTCAATAATAATGGAAATTTGTGTGATCTTAATATTCAATTAATTTTAACAATTAATAATTTTCTTGGTATAAAAACAGAAACATGTAGATCAAGTCAATTAAAAATAACTGGCAAAAAGGGTCATCTATTAGCCTCAATTTGCACTGAGCTTGGTGCTACCGAGTATATATCACCACCAGGGTCAAAAGAATATCTAGATCAAACAGATATTTTTGAAAAAAATAATATTCCCATAAAATATTTTCAATTTAACCATCCGGTCTATACACAGCAATATAATGGATTTGAAAGTAATTTATCTATTATTGATTTACTAATGAATTGTGGCGATGAAAGTTTAGATATATTAAAGCAAGCTTCAAAAATTAATTAGATGGTTATTACAAAATAAATGAAATTAGCAATAATTCCAGCAAGAAGCGGTAGTACTCGGATTAAAGATAAGAATATTATTAATTTTTGTGGAAAACCTTTGATAACTTATTCTCTGCAGACAGCATCAGAATCTGGTATTTTTGACAAGATACATGTTTCAACAGACAGTAAAAAATATCAGAAACTAGTAAATGAACTAGGTTACAAAACGGATTTTTTAAGGGATCCTTTGTTAGCAATAAATTCAGCACCAATTACCGATATACTTCGATGGGTTGTTAAGAAATATCAAAGTATGGGAGAAGATGTTAGTGATGTTTGCATGATTCTGTCAACCGCACCACTAATTGACGGAAATGATATTAAATCAGCATATAAACTATTTTTAGAGCATGATAAAAAGTATCCAGTATTATCTGTGGCCTCTTTTACATCCCCTATTGAAAGAGGCTTTAAGATTGGAGAGAAGAATTTACTTGAACCAATATTTCCAGAGATGCTATCTAAGCATTCTCAAGAATTGTCAAAAACATATCATGATGCGGGCGCATTTTTTATTATAGATGCACAGCAATTGATCAACGATACGATAAAAGTTTATAAAAAATACCTTCCATATGTATTACCTAGACATAAGGTCGTAGATATAGATGAGCCGGAAGATTTGAAAATGGCAGAAGTATTGTATATTGGTAATAAAAAAATAACATAGAGTCTGATAATTTTGAATTTAGAAAAATATAGTGTTCTTGTAGTAGGAGCTGGCAGGATTGCTGGAGGATTCGAAAATTATTCTGATACAGAAATTAAATTAACACATGCATGGGCATATAGAGAGCACAAAAAATTCCAAATAAATGCATGCATTGAGCCAGACATAGATAAAAGAAAAGCTTTTATGAAAAAATGGTCCATTAAGAACGGTTTTTCTGATATCGCATCATATAAAAGTTCGGGTCTTAGTTGCGATATAATTAGTATTTCAACTCCTACAAACAGTCATTCGGAAATTATAAAACAATTTCTAGATACTCCTGTGAAAGCTTTTTTTTGTGAGAAACCAATTACAGATAGTATTGAGGATACAAAATATATAGTTAATAAAATTAATGAAAAAAATATTCCATTTGCTGTTGGATACCTTCGTAGATGGAACAAATCAATAAATGAGATAAAAAATGAATTAGATAATGAAGAATGGGGTAAAATTAGATCTGTTGTAGGAATCTATTCTAAAGGCGTTCTAAATAATGGTAGTCATCTTATTGATACCATCGGTTATTTGTTGGGTGATCTCAGGATAAATGTCGTAACAGCAAAAAGAATTGATTATATGCCAGATGATCCAACAGTTGATGCCGCTATGTATTTAAAGGACTCTACACCAGTTAATTTAATAGGTACTGATAGTAGAGACTTCACTATTTTTGAATTGCACATATATTTAGAAGAAGGTGTAATTAGCATTGAGCAATCTGGGCTTGTAATAAGAAGACGTAAACGATTATCAGATAATATCTATCTTGGATATCAAAAGTTACAACTTGAATCACAAGAAGATCTAGCGCAAGAAAATCCATATATACCTGTTCTTGATAACTTAGTAGATTCAATAGAGAATCAGGGAATTTTGAAGAGCGGTATTATGAACGCATTTCATACACAATTATTATGCGATGATTTGATTAATCTATCTAAATCTATATGACTAAATTAGCAATATTAGGAGGTCAGCCGGTAGTAAAGAAACCTTTCTTACCGTTTAATACAATTGGTAAAGATGAAAAAAAAGCCGTGCAAGATGTTCTTGATACAGGAATACTTTCTGGTTTTGTTGGGGCCCCAAGCGAAGAATTCAATGGCGGTAAATATGTTCGTGAATTAGAAAATAACTGGTGTGAGAAATTTAACACTAGATATGCAGTAAGTGTTAATTCAGCAACATCTGGTCTTTATGCAGCAATGGGCGCTATTGGCATTTCTTCAGGAGATGAGGTTATTGTACCCCCTTATACGATGTCAGCTACTGCAATGGCTCCAGTTGTTTATGGAGCAGTCCCAATTTTTGCTGATATTGAAGAAGAAACATTTTGTCTTGATCCTGAATGCGTCAAAAATGCTATCACAAGTAAGACAAAAGCAATTATTGCTGTTAATTTATTTGGTCATCCCGCAGCACTACATGATTTAAAAATTATTGCAGAAACCAATAATATTAAATTAATTGAAGATAATTCTCAGGCACCACTAGCTATAGAAAAAAATAAGTACTGCGGAACTATTGGACATATTGGAATTTTCAGTCTTAATCGGCATAAGCATATTCAATCTGGAGAAGGGGGTATATGTGTAACAGACGATTCAAATTTAGCTGAAAAACTGCAATTAATTCGTAATCATGGAGAAAATTTAGTTGAACATCTAGATTTAAATAATGCTAAAAATTTAATTGGATTTAATTATAGACTTACAGAGCTAAGTGCAGCGATAGCCATTTGCCAATTAAATAAAGCAGAAAATATTATCGAAAAAGTTATTAAGCAGTGCGAAGAATTAACATCTGCGTTATCAGGAATTGATGGTATTACTGTACCGAAAGTCAGAAATCAGTGTAAGCATGTGTACTATGCTTGGCCAGTAAAGTTTAATAGTGAAAAAGTAGGTGTTAATAGAAAGTTATTTGCAGAAGCATTATGTGCAGAAGGTGTCCCAGTAAATCAGGGTTATGTTAAACCTCTATATCATTTACCAATTTTTGAAAATAAGAATACCAATGATTTATGTCCTGTAGCAGAGAGAATGTATTTTAAGGAAGAGCTAGGTTTTGGTATTTGTTCATATAATTTATCACATCAAAATATCAATATGATTGTCGATGCTTGGAATAAAGTATATGAAAACAAGGAAAAATTATTAATTCTTAATAAAGAAAGATAATGTCACGTATATTATTAGCGGCACATGATAGAGGTGGTGCAAATTTATTACTCCAGGTCTTCTATAAAGTAATTGATAAACAACATGATGTACGTTTTTATAAGGCAGGACCCGCAAGTAATGTGGAATCTAAGAATTCTTTTGATATTACAGAAAAAAAAGAGATCGTTGATAAGATTTTCAATGATTTTCATCCAAATCTTGTCATAACTGGGACTAGTAAATATTCAAACTTTGAAAAGCTTTTCTGGAGAAGAGCTGGTGAACTTGATATACCTTCAATTGCACTTGTTGATGCATGGATCAATATAAAAGACAGGCTAATAAAAAAAAATACTAAAATATTATCACAGCCAACAATACTTGGTGTCATTGATTCTAGTACTAAAGATCAAGTTGAGAAAGAGAGTTGGTGTAAATCTAAAGTATTAGTGACTGGTCAACCTCATTTAGAATCAATTATGGAATTATCAAAAAAAAATAGCAGAAAAGAAAAAAATAATACTTGTGAGATATTATATGTTTCTGAACCAATAAAGGAACAAGGGTTAACTAGCGATTTTAGATTTGACCAGTATGATATTTTAGATATTTTGCTTAAGAATATACCCAATGATAGAGATTATAAGATTATAATAAAGCCACACCCAAATGAATTGAAATTGAATTGGGAGAAGCACAAAGATTTAATTTCTAATAAAAATAATTTTAATATAGTAATTTCTAATCAAGATATAGATAATCTAATATTAAATGCTAATTTAATAGCAGGTTTTGCATCGATGTCTCTTATTGAAGCTGCTATTTTAGAAAAATCAGTGTTATCAATTCAGTTTGGTAATAATATTAATCCAAACCCAATATTTAAAAAGATATCTAATATAAAATTAGTAAAAGATACTAAAATGCTTGCCCCTATGCTGAAAATCTTATTAGATAATTCTTATAGATGTTCAGTTGATAAAGAATTTATGAATTATTTTACTGATTCAAATAAAAAAATATTTGACATAATTGCTAATGAGTTTGATATTCTATGAGTAAATATAGAGTTGTAATACGTGCATTCACATTACGTAGAGATGCAGCAGCTTCCATAATACTTTCGAAAATATTAGAAACTAAAGATTGCGATGTAGTCGTAGCTTCGAGTAGAAATTTTGTAAGATTAATTAAATTCTGGAACCCTGATGCTATTGTCATTGATAGCTTTAGTCAAATAAACAGATGTATGGAACACTCACCAACTTCTAAAATAATTCTCTTAAGTGGTGAGGGTGGAAATAAAAAATCTGCTAGTGAAGCAAAAATGTTTTCAAAAAACTTATCTGCATATAATAACGTAGATAAGATACTGTTATGGGGTAAAAAAACTGAAAGTTTTTTTCATGAGTTAATGCCAAAAGAGGACCATAGGAAGCTAATAGTATGTGGCAACCCTAGACTCGATCTGATTAAATTTAATCCTGAACTACAAAAAAATAGCAGGAAAACTATAGGTATTATTGGACGTTATCATACACTTAACCGCTATAATCGGGTCCCAGCAATATTCTCAATGCAGTTTTACCATAAAAAAGAAGGAATACTTTGGCAAGTTGAAAATTTTTTTGCAACTATCAACCTTGTCCATCGTATTATTTCTGAGACAAATTACACAATAAGCATAAGACCTCATCCCCTTGAGGCTCCTGAAGGTTATGATTTCATGTATGAACATGAACCTTTTAAAGGCCGAGTAGAAATTGATGACACCTTAGATTTAGCATACTGGACGTCAAGACAGAAATTTATAATTTCACCTTCTTCAACAAGTTTTTTTGAATCATATATATTAGGTATTCCAATGATAAATATAGATTATTTAACGAAAACATCTGAGATTATCAAGGGTATTACACCTCACGCTGCCTTATCACAAAATGTTAGTTATAATCCAAAAAGTTTTGATGAAGCAAGTGATTTGATATCAAATAATAATTTGAGACCTAAAAAAGATAGATACGCAGATGAACACTTGGATGAATTTCATGGATGGAATATGCAGGGATCAGCAATTAGTAGATGTGCAAATGAAATTATTAGGACTCTGAAAAATAGAAGAAAAAGTAATATTTTTAAATTACCCCGTTTTTTATTAGATACTATAGATTATATATCTTTCAAAAGATCTATTAGACGCGATCCATTACATCCAAACTTTAGTTATTTCAAAAAATATCATAAAACACCAAATTATTATAATGATATTGCCTCAAATATTATTTTAAATGAGAATAAAGAGTTTAGTTCTAATAAAAAATGAAAATAAAGATTAATAGTTTAGATGCCATAATCTTCGATTTTGATGGGGTTCTAACCGATAATAAAGTGTATGTTTTTCAGGATGGGAAAGAAGCTGTCAAATGTAATAGGGCAGATGGGCTTGGATTTGATATTTTAAGAGAAAATAAATTACCAGTTTTCATCTTATCAACCGAAAAGAATGAAGTTGTGAAGTTTAGAGCAGAAAAACTTGGTGTACCTGCAATTCATGGTGTTGATAATAAAGGTGAAACACTAAAGAAACTCGTAGATGAATATAAATTTAGTTTAAATAAAATTATGTTTGTTGGAAATGATCTCAATGATATTTCTGCTATGGAGATTGTTAATTATCCTGTTGCAGTTGCAGACGCGCATTCAGAAATTAAAAGTTTATCCTGTCATGTATTAGAATCTAAAGGCGGAGACGCAGTAGTACGTGAAATTATTGAATCTATTCTTATTTTTTAACAATATTTTCAAAGTTAAATGATTAATAAAAAAGATAGTTTAATTAATATAACAGAAGCTGAAAAAAAATCATTTTTTAGAGATGGTTACCATGTAATACCCTCATTACTTTCATGTGACAAAGCTAAGAGATTTAGATATGAAATAAATAAATTATTTAATTTTCCTGAAGAAGATATTAAATCAGAAGATATATCATATCGTACTTATGCATTAGCAGATGGGGTTACTAAAAAAAGTGAGTTTTGGCCAATAATATTTAATAAAAAATTATTAAGTACAATTCGAGGTCTTATTGGAAATAATATACGCTATGTTCAGCATTCTGACTTACATATTAATCTTGGTGGGGGGAGATATCACAGAGATAGTTGTTGTCGAAAGTTTGGTACAGAACCAGATTGGGATGAATCAGTTGAACCATACAAAATTGTTAGAGTAGCAATATATTTATCTGATTATAAAGATAGTGGTTCCTCGCTCGAGTTATTACCATCCTCACACAAAAGAGAAAGTTGGTTAAATCAGATTGAATATACTATATGGAACAAGATAAGGGTTAAGTTCCGTAAACTTGGTTTAAATGAATTTTTACCTCATTGGTTTTTATCAAGAAAAAAAATAACAATTAAAACAAAGCCAGGTGACTGTATAATTTTTGATCAACGTTTGATGCATGCAGGTGGTGATCTTGGTAAAAAGGATTACCCAAAATATGCAATATATTTAGCTTTTGGAATAGATAATAGTCACACTAGAAATCATAGAAATTTTTATCAAGATAGACCTACATATGAAAAAAATATATCTAATGATTTAAAAGTTATGTTAAAAGAAAAGAACTTATTACTTGAGTAATAATTTAATTTAGGAGCGAATAAAATGACACAACCATTCCTTATTGCAGAAATTGGAATAAACCATAATGGAGATTTCGAATTAGCTAAACAGATGATTAAAGATTCTAAGGATGCTGGATTTGATGCGATAAAGTTACAAAAACGTACTATAGATCTGGTATATACAGAAGAAGATCTAAATTCACCAAGAGAAAGTCCTTGGGGTACAACTCAAAGAGAACAAAAAGAAGGTCTTGAATTTACCAAAGAAGAATATGATAAAATAAATAATTTTTGTAATGATATTAATATTCAATGGTCAGCTTCCGCATGGGACACAGAAAGCCTAAAGTTTATTGAAGCCTATAATCCATCTTTTCATAAAATAGCCTCACCAATGCTAGGAAATAAAGCATTACTGCGTGATGTCTCATCTATTGGTAAATTAACATACATATCAACCGGCATGTCTACTTTGGATGAACTAGATGAAGTAGTAGAGATATTTAAGACTAGTGGCTGCAAGTTTGAGTTAATGCATTGTAATAGCACTTATCCTATGAAAGTTGAAGATGCTAATTTAAATTGTATCCCAATGCTAAGAGAAAGGTATGGAGTTAATATTGGTTACTCTGGCCATGAAACTTGCCTTGTTACTGTATGTTTAGTTGCAGTTGCGTTAGGAGCTACATCATTAGAGAGACATATTACATTAGATAGAAGCATGTATGGTTCAGATCAGTCAGCGTCAATAGAAACAAAAAAACTTAAGGATTTTGTTACGGCAGTTAAATCAGCTCCTAGCATATTAGGTAATGGAGAAAAGAAATTACTTGATACTGAAAAACCAGCACGAGAAAAACTAAGAAAAGTAGTTAAGTAAGTTATGAAGAAATTACAATGCATAATATTAGCTAGAGGCGGGTCAAAGGGGCTTATCAGAAAAAATTTAACTGACTTTTGTGGAAAACCATTACTTCAATGGACCGTCGAACAGGCACTTATCGCAAAACATGTAAGTTCAGTTTGGGTCAGCTCTGACAGCGAAGAAATTTTAAATTTATCGCAATCTTTAGGCGCTAATACTATTCTAAGACCAGACGAGTTTTCTGATGATACATCAACATCTGAATCAGCATGGCTGCATGCAATCAACTATATTGAAGAAAATAGCCATGATAATGTTAGTGTTGTGTTAGCACCACAGTGCACCTCACCTGTAAGAGAGGTAAGAGATTTTGATGAGTCGATTGAGAAATATTTTAATGAAAAATATGATTCTCTATTTTCAGGCTCAATTGCTACTGATTTTAACTTATGGCGTTATAACGAAAATAAAGAACTATTTAGTTACACATATGATCATTCTGCAAGAGGAAGAAGACAAGAAAAGCCTTTACAGATTGTTGAAAATGGCTCCTTTTATATATTTAAAACAGACTTGTTAAAAAAATATAATAATCGGCTTGGGGGTAGAATTGGGGTGCACATAATGGAATTATGGAAAAGTTTTCAAATTGATGAGTCAGAGGATTTAGAATTTTGTGAGAATTTAATGAGGAATTACTTAAATTAAATTTTAATTATTTTTTTCTTGATGTTAAGCACTAAATTAAATGGACCTTGGATTATCGGTGGCTCGGGTAGAAGCGGAAAAACGACACTTGTTAACCTTATAGAAGAATCAAATAATCAAACTATTGGCTTTCCCTTAGAGTTACTAATAAACGTATATGATGAAGAATACACACCAAATTTCGTAAAAAATAAACAATATCTTTGTGAAGAATATATAAGTAGAACTAGATATTTAGATGTAGAAAGAAAAGAAAGAAAATCATTACTAGATTTAATCAAATCAGAAAAAAATAAAAAAAAATTTCAAAATATACCTAAGAGTGTTACTAATTCAATACAATTAATTGATTGGATTATTACTACTTATGCGAATGTAATGAATTGTGAAAATTGGGCTGCATTCGATCTTCATCCAGAATTTAAATATGAAAAATATAATCAATTCATAAATAATTTGAATATGGTAATAATGATACGTGATCCTCGTGAGGTAATTGCAGAGATTATGTTCTGGCGCGGCAAACCTGTGAATAAGAATCTTCGAAAAAGAAAATTTTATCACTCATTTATCTCTTGGTTATTAAGTATAAAAACATCAATTAGACTTATAAAAAAATATCCAGATAGAGTTAAAGTTATATTTTTTAATAAATTAGTTAATCAAGATATAAAAGAATGCGAGATATTACATTCAATTTTTAATATCTCTAATGAGCAAATAAAAAAGACTTATAAAAACATATATTACAATTACGATCTAAGAGAAGGGCATCTTTTACCATCTGGAGCTAGAAAACAGTTATTAAGTAGAGATGAATTGCTAATTATTGAAAAAATATCTACACCGATATTTAAAGAGATTAAGTATAATTTTTCAAAAAGCAATATGCCTAAAAAAATAAAATTACATCATTTCCTTGCTGAAAAGATAATACTATTTCTTATTTGCTTTAATAATCATGCTTTATCAAGAAGCATAAATGATATGATTTTTTTTCCAAAAAGATTTATAAATCGTAAATACGCAAATATAAAAAAAATTATCAGAGCTAATTATTTATTTAGATGATAATTAGTAATATTAAAAAAAAGTAGTATCGCTATTAATATTTCATACAATAGATCTGTTTTCTTTGTAGTTCTTGGGCCACATGGCGTAGGTAAAACAACGACAATTTCAGAATTAAAAAATAAGTTTGAAACAGAAAATAAAAAAATATATGTAACTCATCACTTAGAATATAAAAAAAATATTAAATTAAAAAATAATAAAATAAATAATAGTGAAATAGAATATATAAAGAAAAATCAGCTTATTAAAATTATAAAACTAATTATAATTAGTGTATTTGATGAATTAGTTTATATAAAAAATATTAACAAAGCCATTAGAGAAAATATTAAAAGAAAATCAATATTAATATTTGACCGCTATATTTATGATAGACATATTGATTTGAAAATAAATAAAAGAAATAGAATATCTATTTTTTTAACTAAAGTAAGCTGTATTCTTCTTAAGAAGCCATTTTTTACATTCATATTAAATGATAGTCCTGAAAATATTTATTCTCGTAATAAAGAATATAAAATATCAGATATAAAGTACTATCAAAAATCAATACTAGATCTTTGTAATAGTCTTTCAATTGAATATGAATTAATTGATATCAATAATAAAGATCAATTAGAAATATCAAATTATATTTTTAATAAAATTAATAAAAAATTAAATGAAAACAAAAACCTTATTTGATATTTCACTTCTCGATGAAAATAATATAAATGAGATATCCAATAATCTTAATATATTATCTTCCGACCCTACCGGACAAAATATTTTTTATGATAAAGCAATTGACGTTATAAAAGACATAAATTTTTCTTCTAAACCTGGTGTTGTCCTATTAAGTAAATTAAATGAAATTATATTTGATTTCAATAGGTTATATTTAATTTTAAGGCAGCTCGATTATTTTGAGCGTAATGACATGATGCCGCTGTATAAAAAAGAACATTATCCTCATATGGATTATATCCTTAATAATAGCCAACGCATTCATCCTTATTGGATTAGAAAAGATTTATCTATGAGCACTAAAATAAAAATTAATATAAGAAATACTATAAATAAATTTACTGCTTCAATAAATAAAAAAAATATAATCGATGGTTATATGAAAAACCCATTACTTCTATCATATGTAAATGAAAATAAAAAACACCTACTTGATTATCGTCTACATGAGCAAAAATGGGGGAAGATAAAAAACATTGGATCAGATATTGAAGATATTATAGATCTTTTAGAAAAAAAATATAAACATATCCTATTAGAATTTAATTTTAATAAAGAATATACTGAGAAAGCTAATAATATTTTGAAATCATCAATCAATTATCATATGAAAAAAGCAAATCATGATTATGATATGTTGCCAGCATTATTAGATGAAAAATACATGCAAAATATTTTTATATCTGGTACGCCTAAGTATCTAGGTAGATTAGTTGGTTCTTATTATCAAAAAATGTCTAAATCAGTTTGGAGATTTGCACATGGCGGCGATAGAGCATTCTTCAATGATTATAATTTTTCAGTTGTTGAGTTTCCATACTGCGATAAATACTTTTGTCATAGTCTGCAAGAGGCTAGTAATTTAAAGAATAGATTAAAGGAAAAAAAGATAATAAATCTAGGATTCGATAATATTCAATTTACAACATCTATAAATCAAAGATCGATTAATATTTTTAATAAATCTGATAAACCTAATAAAAATAAAAATAGCATTATCTATTTTTGTGCTACCTATATTGGCGAGAAACTCATACGCCCAATGAATGAAAGATGTTCAGACCTTCAATATATTGAATGGCAATCATGGCTTTTATCAACATTAAAAAGTATGAACTATAATGTAATTATAAAAAGGCATCCTAAAGGAATACTTACTGATGCTATGTTTTATGAGAAATATGCAAATAAAGTTATAAATGATGACGATCTTAGTGAGTCTTCTGCATCTTGCTACTTATTTGATTTTTTTGGCACAGCAATGTTTGATGCTATGGCTACTAAAACAGGTATTATTTATTTTGATTTGGGACTGCGCGAATTTGATAAAAATTCAAAAAATGATTTTGCTTCTAGGTGTAAGGTTGTTGATTGTTTATTGGATAATAATCGGTTTAGAGTTGATGAAAAAAAACTATTAGAATCTTTGGAAGAAGGTATAAATTATAATTATCAAGATATGACTCAATTTTATGAAACCTATATAAATTAGTTATTATGACTCAAAAATCAAAAGCAAAGATTATTATATATTTGGCATATCACAAAACCGGTAGCAAGTGGATGTGGAATAATTTTTTATGTAAAAAATATCCTTGCTATCAAATTAATGTTCGTGATTCTAATTCTAGAGATATTTTAGATCAAATTGACTATTTTAATTATGATGGCCCTATTATTATTAGAACAAAACTAGAAGATGGACTAATGGGATCGGAAATCAGGGGTATTATAGAAAGAATAAAAGAAATATTTCCAGATCCAAAAATAATAATTAGTCCAAGATCTCAACGTTCACTTGTCCCATCACATTACGGCCAATATGTTATGAATGGTGGTCGCCTTAGGTATAAAAAATATCTAGAAAAGATTGTAGAATCTAAATGGTATTATTCAAAGTTTATATCGTTACTTTATAAAATATTTGGAAATGACAATGTATTCGTATATTTATTTGAAGACTTTGTTCATGATAAATATGATTTATTATTAAATCTTGAAAAGTTTATCAGTGGAAATAGCGAATCTACTTTACCAAAAAGTGAGCTAAATGCACTTGTAAACCAACCTAAAATGAATCCTCAGCGGAACGATTTAGTTATCGACATAGCACTAATTTTAAATAAATTAAGACTCCGTCATAGAAAGAACGCAATATTACCAATTATAAAAGGTCCATCAGGAGATCATATTTTAGTCGAGATAGCAGCATTCATAGCTAATCAATTGAATAAAAGATTTAACATAAACATAAGATATAGAAGCTTTGATAATCTTGAATTGATCGAAAAAGCTTATGCTAGTGAAAATAAAAATCTTTCAAAACTAATTAATAGAGATCTTAAAAAATATAATTATCCCGGATTATAAAAGGTCTCATCAAAATTATTTTTTGTGTATTAAAATATAAAATGAAATCAATAATAAAAGCAATAACTAGTAATTTTGAAGAAAATATTTGGGTTAAATATACCGGTATTTTCTATAGATATGCGAGGTGGAGGTTTCCAACATTACTCGCAATGACAACAATAACTGGTATTTTGAATATTATTAGCATTGCTATGTTGTTGCCGATTATAAATTTATCTTTTAATCAAAATCCCGAAGATAAAGTTTCAGAGTTTATTCTATCAGCACTTAATGCTATTGGCGTATCTGCAACAATAAGTAGCTTATTAATTACTTTAGTTGTTATTTATATAATAAGAGGATTTGCTGTTATGTCCCAACTTTATTTCTCGGGCCATATAATTACCACTGTTAAGCGCAACTTAAGGAAGAAAATTACAAATCTTTTGAATTTGATGACATACAAGTACTATTCCGAACAAAGTTCGGGAACCTTCACTAATGTAATAAATCAGGAGGTTAATAGATTCTCCTCATCAATGAGAGCATTTTGTAGATTATCAATAAGCATTATTCATGCCTTACTTTATATACCCGCAGCATTAATCATTAATCCATTAGTAACTCTTATTTTTTTTATGATAGGTGCGATTAGTTTTATATTATTAAGAAATGTTTCAAATAATACTGCGAAGTTATCAATCAATGTTAGTCGACTTAATAATAAAATATTTAGATTGTTGATACAAACAATACAAAGTTTTACATACTTAAAAGCAACTGATTCATTTTCAAATGCAAATAAAATGCTGTCCTCTGAAATAGATGATTTAGCAGATAATGAATTGAAAATTATTTTCAATACTTCACTAATTGAATCCTTGAAGGAACCGATAGCAGTATTTGCACTTGCTATATTTATTTATTATCAAGTGGTAATAATTGATGGGAATGTCGCTAATATCATGATTTTATCACTTTTGTTATATAGGCTTCTTATATTATTTTTAAACATACCTGGTGATCATCAAAAATTCAATAGAACAGTTGGCGGAGTATTATCTGTAGAAAAAACTATCGAAGAACTATCATTTAATAAAGAGAAAAATGGCAATCAGAATGAAGATAATATTTTAAAAGAAATAAAATTCGAAAATGTTTTTTTTAGTTATGATGAAAAAGAAATATTAAATAATATTAATATTAAAATTACTCCGTATGAAACTATTGGTATAGTTGGAGATTCAGGTGCGGGTAAAACAACTTTGTTTTATCTGTTGACAGGCCTATTGAAACCAACAAAAGGTAAAATAGTTTTAGGTAATACAGATTACTCCTCTCTTAAACTATCAGATTTACGTCGTTTGGTGGGGTATGTGACACAAGAGCCGTTCATGTTTGATGATACCGTCGCTAATAATGTATGTCTTTGGGGTGGTGAGGATCCTAAAAATTTAACTGATGAAGCCATATGGAATGCTATTAATGCAGCCAGATGTGAAGATTTTATAAATGATATGAATGACGGTTTGAAAACAATTTTAGGCGAAAAAGGTATCAAAGTATCAGGAGGTCAGCGTCAAAGGATCGCTATAGCAAGAGAATTATACAAAAATCCTCAATTACTCATATTTGATGAGGCAACAAGTGCATTAGATTCGGATACAGAAAATTATATCAAGGATGAAATTTCTAATATGAAAGGTAAAAAAACAATGCTTATAATTGCTCATAGACTGTCAACAATTATGGACTGCGATAGAGTTTATGTATTATCAAATGGAGCTATTCTTGAAACAGGTACAGTTAAAGAACTTTATAAAAACAAAGACAGCAAGTTTTTTAGTATGTGCCAAAAGCAAGGCGTCATATTATGATAGATTTACCTAAATATTTTGACCTCAGTGTTGAAATGAAAAAATTATACATTTCCAAAGATTACTATGCGCCAATAAAGAGAAATAATAATTTTTCGAAGGACGATTACTGGCTTGAAAGTGTTGATCCAGATGGGAATAAAAGGAATCGTATTGATGAAAAAGAACAATATATATCTGATATTTCAGCTGAGATGGATTACATCAACAAGCTTAAGCCAGGTAAAATTTTAGATATTGGTTGCGGATTAGGATGGTTGTTATCGGCAGTAGATGACGCTTGGGAGAAGCATGGAGTTGAAATTTCACAATACGCCTCAGAATATGCAACTAAGTACGCAAATATTAAAAATGATGATTTTTTAAATGTTGATTATGATAGTAATTTTTTTGATTTAATAGTAATGCATCATGTTATTGAACATATGGGAAATCCTATTGAAAACTTAAAACAAGCTATAAGAATGTTAAAAGATGGGGGAGCGATGATAATCGCAACACCAAATTTTGATTCAGGATGCGCTAGACTTTTTGGTAATAATTATCGATTATTGCATGACTCAACACATATAAGCCTCTTTTCTGATGATTCTATGCAACGTATGTTAAGAGATCATTCATTGCTAGTTGATTATGTGGATTATCCGTATTTTAATACCAGATATTTTAATAAAGAGAATCTAGACAAATTATTCAAAACCAATGAAATTTCACCAGCATTTTATGGAAATTTTATGACATTTTATTGTAGAAAAAATAAATAATGAAATATCTGATTTATTTAATATTAACATTACATACCGCGATTGGTTTGGCGAATGATGGATTAGATCATAGTAGTATTATTACTTGGCAAGATGATTGGGCGCTTGCTGATGATTTTGATATGACTATTGATTCGGGTGGCTATAATCTACCATCCGAAATAGCATTTTTAGATAAGCCAGGGGAGGCAGCTAATGATCCATTATATTTTATTCTGGAACTGAAAGGAGCTCTTAAAGTTATAACTAATGAGCGGAAAGTCTATACGTATTCAGAAAATATTTTGCCCCTTCCACAAAATCCAGATCGTTTTGATCCTGTTGGAGCAGCCGGACTTTGTGTTGATCAAAAACATGGCTATGTGTACGTAACATTTGCATATCTTGATAAGAATGGTGTGCACAGGAACGGAATTATACGCTATGAAAATACACCAGGTCGTATTGGCATCGAACCAAATTCAAGCACATATTTTCTTGATCTTTTTAAAGATGAGATTTCAGATACAAGTCATCAAATAGGGCCATGTGTTATCCATAATGATGAATTGTATATCGCTGTTGGTTTTGGTAGAGCAAAAAATGAAAGTCAGAACTTGGACTCTACGCTGGGATCAATAATTAGAATGAGCTTAGATTTTGAGCCAATAAAAGATAATCCATTTTATAGAGATGATAATAAGGTGGAAGCAAGAGATTATATTTGGGCCTATGGAGTAAGAAATGTTTTCGGAATGAAGTTTATTGGTAATAGGCTATTTGTAACTGAAAATGGAGGTGGAGTTGATAAGTTTAATGAGATTATCAAGGGTGAAAATTACCTATATGATGGATCTGATTGGAGTCTAGCTGCAAAAGCACTGTATTTATTTAGTCCAGCAGTGGGATTAGTTCATTTGGATAAGGTCGATCCTAATGCGTCCTCGTTCCCTAAAAAGTTTAAAGATGCCTTCTTCATCGTATCATCTGGCACACCTGGCGGCTTTGGTCCTGGCGATCATGGCGATAGAAGTATTATATTTTTTGATTATGATTTTACAGAAAATAAATTATCTTCAGCTCCAGAGCATCTATTAAAATTTCGTGGACAATCTAGCCAGTTGCCGGTATCAATTGAGTTTTCCTCAGATGGTTTATATTTTGTTCCAATGCTCCCTAATAGTGAAGGGAAAAGCTATGTGTTTAAAATAACTTACAATATAAATAATAATTACCCAAATAAATTAATAAATGAAGTTAATCCTAAAACCTTAATAAGTAAATATGGATGTAGAGGTTGTCATATTATTAATGGCAAAGGCGGTGGTTTTGGTCCTAATTTAGATAATAATTTGGCAGCAAGACTGTATGAAAGATTAAATTCAAATAAATATGAAGAAAAAATAAAACTTCTAAATCAATCAGAAAATAATATAGAAAAGTATGAAGAGCTACGCTCTAATGTAATAAGTAATAAAGGAGAGGATAGAGTTCGATCGTGGTTAATTTCATTTATACAAGAACCATCCTTTGATAATAATATGATAAAAATGGCCAGTGTTAATGCAAATCAGGCTGATTCGGTAATTTTAGCTGATTACCTATTAAAACAAAAAGCGGTAAGTAAAAATAGTGTGTCAAATAATAAGATTAAAGTTTTCATTAGCAGATACCTGCCAGAACTAAGATATCGTCATATCATCTTTGCTTTTTTTATTGGAATTTTTGTTTCAATTATAATTTTTATTATTAGTTTCTATATCAAAAGAAAATAATCAGTCCCTCTAGAATTCGAAAATAATGTATAAAATTAATATCCTAACAAAGGGGTTTATTTCACCCAATGCGTGTGCATTTTTGTTTCCTATAATAGTAAATAAAAGGAGGCTTATTGATTTAGGTATATCTTATTCAATATTTAAGGATATTTCAGAGAGAATATATGATTGTGATGTGCTTATACTAGATAGCAGATATTTTAGTAGATTATGGAATATATATGGTGACGATCAAATATTAAAAAGAATTGAAGAATTAAAAAATAAAATTAATGCTGTCCTATTTTTTGATATATCTGATAGTACGGGGTGGATTCAATCTCAAGTTCTTCCATATGTAACAGCATATTATAAATCTCAGTTATTAAAAGATAAAAATCTTTATTTAGATAATCATTATGGCAATAGGATATATACTGATTACTACCATAAAAAATTTAATATTAATGACGAAACACCGGCTATCAATAGAAAAATTGAAAATAAAGACGACCTTAATAAACTAAATATTTCATGGAATTCTGGATTAGCTAATTACTCATATTTAGGCCCATATTTAACTTCACTGTATCGTTATCTTCCTTTAGAGCATTTTTTAAGATATCCAAAATATTTCCATCAAAATTTAAACATAAGAGACATTGATGTTTCATGCCGAATGGGGATAAATTATCCAAGAAAAACAGTATGTTACCAACGTAAGCAAATTAGAAAAATGCTCTCAAATTCACTAAGAACCAATAAAATTACACGTCGAAAGTATTTAACAGAACTCAGGAATTCAAAGATAGTGGTTTCACCATTCGGTTTTGGTGAGATTACATTAAAGGATTTTGAAACATTTTTATCTGGCTCAGTATTAGTTAAACCGAATATGTCGCATATGGAAACATATCCAAATTTTTATATAGATGATAATGCGACTGCTACGGATACTATTAGCACCCATGCCTGGGATTTATCTGATTTAGAAACTCTAATAGATCGTATTCTTACTGATTATGATCAGTACGCCGAAATAGCAGTAAATGGTCAGAATAGGTACCGCCATTATATTTCGACTAAAGATGGCTATGAGGAATTTTGTCTTTATTTCAAAGAAATAATTCATAAACATATTAACTAGAAAATTTTTATGAAAAAAAGTTTAAATGTAGCAATGCCAATAGGCTCATTTCTTCCTGCTCAAGGTGGTGCCGAAGTTGGTTTGCATAACATAGCACTCAGATTAATAAGTCGAGGGCATAATCCGATTATTATTACTTCCTTTACACATTATATTCAGTTGAAAATTAAAAAGTGGAAATTGCCATATAAGACTATTCCTCTTCCACTAGGAGCATCATCTTTACTAGAAATTAATAAACATATAGGTTTTTTTATTTACACCAATTATTTTAAATTTATTCAAAAATATTTTGATATAGATATTTGGCATGTAACTATAGGGTACCCTTTAGGTGTAGCTATGGTGCACTATGCTAAAAATAATAATGTAAAATATCTCATTCGATGTGTTGGAGAAGACATTCAATCTATTCCTGAAATTAATTATGGTATGCGTTTAAATAAAAAGAAGAATAGTATAATTACTGACTACCTACCAAAAGCCAAGAATATTATTGCAATTAGTGATTCTGTTATATCGGAATATAAAAAAATAAAAATACCTGAATCATCAATAAAGTATATTCCTAATGGAGTTGATATAGATAGGTTCTCTAAAGGTGGTGATAAAAAAAACCTAAGATCTAATTATGGAATTAATAACAGCGATTTTCTTTTTTTATCGGTCAGTAGGAATCATCCAAAGAAAGGTTTTCATGTTTTATTAAAATCAATAGTATTATTAAAAAAAAATATCAATGATAATTTCAAAGTCTTATTTGTTGGGAAAAATGTTTCTTTACTTAAGCACGATGTCGATGAATTGGGTATCAGTGAAAATGTTATTTTGCATGAGGAGGTAAAGATTAAAAGTAATAATCAATCTAATAATCTTGAATTCCCGTCAAATGATTTAGTAGAAATGTATAAAATGTCTGACTGTTTCGTATTACCGTCATTAATAGAAACATTCGGTATTGTGCTTATTGAGGCTATGGCCGCCGGATTACCTATAATTACAACAAATGCTCAAGGTTGTAGAGATATTATAAGAAATGGTAAGGATGGGCTAATGGTTGAGACTAACGACGAGATCAATTTATCTGAAGCAATGAAAACGATTATGTCTGATAAAATAAGAAATAATTATATAGCATGTTCCCAATCACGAGTTTTGAGTTTTTCTTGGGATAATATTGTCGAGAAATATATTAAACTTTACTTAGAAATACTTTCTGCTTCAAATTCAGGTTAATCTTTCCTTTTTTTTCTATGCTCGATATCAAGGTTTGTAAGTCTCATTTGACTTATCTGATCTGCAATCAAACCGAGCACACCAATAATCAAACCCGCCATGATAAGAATTGCTGATAGCACTGAAAAGCCAAGTCCGGTAATTAGTGCTTTTATCAATCCATAAACTATCCCGACACTTAACAGTAAGATACTTAATCGCAGAAAGACTCGAATTGGCGAAAAGAGAGTTATTGCCCTCAAAACTAGTATCAGCGCTTCAAAACCATCTGATAGCGCAACTTTACTTTCACCAAGCCTCTGATTGATTGTTATTGGATGAAAGATAAAAGGATACTTTCTCTCGATCATTATTATTGTAGATGTCATGCTTGCGCTGTATTTATCTGGTAACAAATAAAGATAACGTAAAATAATCTCTCGTCTAAAAACACGTAATCCACAATTAAGATCAACCCCTGTTTTTACATCTAATGACCAAGCTAGTAGTCTAATTATAAATTTCCCAAACCCACGTATTTTATTTATTGATCTATCTCGTTGACCTAAAACAGCAACAAGTTTTTTACTTTCTAGTATTTCAACCATATTTTTTAGGTTTTCAGCATTATGTTCATTATCAGCATCAAACCAGGCAATATAATCTCTAGTCGCTGATTGCATACCAGTTTTTATGGCACTTCCATAACCTCTATTAAACTCATGCTTAATTAGGTTAACTGTTTCAAAATTTGTTACATATTCGACTGTTGAGTCAGTGCTTCCATCATCAACAACAATGATTTCACTATCTGGAAACGAAGATATTAGCTGTTTCAATGTTTCAACAATACCTTCTTCTTCATTATAAGCCGGTATTACTATACTGAGTTTATTCATAGGCGCTTAGTGAATTATAATCATCGGATTATTGGATATTACACAAATCAATTTTTACACATTTTACTTCGACATATTAACATATATTTCTTATCGTCATTAGTTATTACCACATATTCATTGGATGGATATTTTTCTTTCCAATTATTTATGTAGCTATTCATTGTTAAAATAGCATAGTCAAATCCACCATCTTTTCCTGTGATACCATTTTCATCAAAATAGCTACTATAGTTTTTCTTATTCTCATCATTTGCACACAGAATTGGTAAATTATCTCCAGGATCACTGCAACTTATCTTAGCATTAAAATAAAAAGGAATTAGCGCACCTCGATATCCCTGAGTATCTGCAGAAAGAATAATAATAGTTTTTTCATTTAGCTTTAAATAGTTCCCAAAGTCTTTTAGTGGTTGGATACGATCATTAAATAATTTTCCACTGTACAAAAGATTGTTCGGGAGAGCTATTAATGGGGGTAATACCATTATTGTAAATATAACTAAAAAGGATATTTTAAATATACGAGATTCTCTTTTTAAAAATATAAAACATATTAAAATTAAAGAAAGTAATAGAGGATAAAATATATTGCTTAGCAGTAATCTAGGCGTCCATCCATTAAGATTAATTAAATTGCTCGCATCCTTGAGAATAATCGCAAAAATAATCGATATTAGAGTAATAGCTGTTAACAAGAAAAAACTTTTCTTTGAAAATTTAAATTTATTTATATTAAAAATCTGGAAATAGTTAGCAGCAAGGACAGATAGTATAGGGATGATAGGCAATATATATCTTGGTACTATTCTCAGTCTACCGAAGCCAGATATAATTGTTAAAAATAATATGATAAAAATGGGAAGCAGGTATAGAAATTTAATATGAGACGCTTCATCTTCATTTATCATATAGGGCAGTGATAATAAATATAATGTAAAAGGAATTATTAAATCAGTTTGTGTTATTAGCGAGTACCAATTTCCAATAACTCTTTCACGTTGTCCGCTATTAAATGAAAGTAGTTGTTCGATATTTGAAAAACGCCAGCTGAAAAAATAATCGTCTAACAAGAGACCATCAAATAAAGCCATGATTAATACACCTAGAAATGTACCGAAAAGTATGTAGCGAAATAATCGAAGAAACGTAGATTTTTCAAAATTACTAAAAATAATGCCAAATATAAAAATAATATTAACAAATCCAGTTTCTTTAGACTTTACTGATAAAACTAATAATGCGCTTAGGAAAAAAATAGATTTTGATTTGCTTTCCAAAGACTTAATATCAGTTGAGAGATATATTGCCATTGATAATGCTAATAGGAACATAACGGTGTAATCGGCATAAGTTACACCAACAAATCTAAAAATTAGTGGTTGTATTAAAAGAAATAATAGTGAAAGAAAAGCAATACTAAGACTTTTTGAGTTTGATATTAGTATTGCCGAATAAAAAGTTAATGCCATAGTTAGTGATACAAGAAACGACCAGAATACTTGCATACTAAGAAATGGATCATCGAAGAAATAAATAAAAACTTTTTGTAAATAAACATGAAAATAGCGATTAAGAATTCTTGGCTCTTGACTGGTATCTATGCTAAGCGCAAGATATTTTAATTCATCATTTGTTATAGGCCCACCTTCGACAAAAATTAAGACAACAAATGAAATTAAGAAAATTATTATGGGCCATAAAAAAATATTGGCTGAATTTAATAAGCTAGTGTGATTTCTGTCGAATAACATTAAAAATCTTTATTTTCTATGCTGTACTGGTTAAAAATACACCAACACAAATGAGTGATATGCCAATTATTAATTTTTCATTTATTGATTCACCTAGTAAAACTAAGCTTGCTACAGGAACAATGACATATGCTAATGCAGTGAATGGATGGGCTTGATTTAACTTAGTTTTCTGTAAGCACCATATCCATAATAATGTTGTTATTGCGTAGATGATAATTGCACTTATAAATGTTATTTCATAGATCAAATGCCATGATTTATCTAATGTTGCTAGAGTATCAGCCGATTTTTTGAATAATATCTGTCCACCAGACATTGCTAACACAACTATAAATAAGTATAAATATTGCATAAAATATTTTATTACATTAGTTTAATTATTTATTTTCTATGCTGTACTGGTTAAAAATACACCGCTACAAATAAGTAGCACCCCAATAATCAATTTTTTATTTACTGATTCTCCTAACAAAATCCAGCTTGCAATAGGAACAATGACATATGCTAATGCAGTGAATGGATAGGCGCGATTTAACTCTATATTTTGTAAGCACCAAATCCATAGTAAAGTTGTTAAGGCGTAAATGAAAATTCCACTTATAAATGTTATTTCATAGATCAAATGCCATGATTTATCTAAGGATGACAGGGTATCTGCAGCCTTTTTAAATAGTATCTGTCCACCAGATAAAGCTAATACTACGATAGATAAGTATAAATATTGCATGAGAATTGTTACTGAATTAGTCTTGTAAATTGTTTATTATTTCTTTTCAGCAGTTTAGTTGTACTGTACATAAATTAAAACATCACCTAAGTTTCTAGTAAATGGACACGGTTGATGTATAAAATAGTTTAATTTCATCAAGTATACACGCGATTCATCATTTTTGGCTATTACTATAATTTTAGGTCTTATCTAATATATGCGCATTATTTTAATATTTACTAAAAAATACAAATAATTATTATGCGTATTTTGAAAATATCTCCTTTCTTTACTCTGTTATTTTTATACTTTTACTCTCAATTGCTTAATGCAGATACGAAAGTTGAATTACAGCCAGTGACCGTAGAAGAATCAGGATTTACAGTTGATATATATAATCCGGTTATTCCAATCACCATAATTACTAAGGATGATATTTCTCAAAAACAACCTATTAATACTTTTGCTTTATTAAACAAGATTCCAGGGATCAATATTGATAGATCTTCATCACGAGGTAATATAAGTTCGATTTTCTTTAGAAATGCAGAAGCTAATTTTACGTCAATTTATATTGATGGCATTAAGGTAAATAATCCAACAAATAGCAGAGGTGGAGGCTATAATTTCTCATTACTTGATGTTAATTCAATCAATCAAATTGAAATTGCAAAGGGTCCCGCATCATCAATCAGTGGCTCAGATGCGCTAGCAGGTGTAATCAATATATCCACATTTACGAGTATCTCTGATTCAGACGATAACAAAAATAGATTAGATATAAACCATGGAAGTGGAGGGTATTATAATTTTTCTCTCAGAGCAGGCAATATTCTAGGTAATTATGAGTATGATTTATATGCATCGAATAGTAATGATGGGGTGCCTAATGATGGAAGTAATTTTAAATTAGATACATTAAATTTTTTAATAAGAAAGGAAGAAAATAATAGTAGTTTAAAGTTTAAAATAAATTCTACCAATAGTTTTAGTTCCTATTTTCCAGACGATAGTGGGGGGATACTTTTTTCTGAAAAGAGAGACTTAGAGTATAAAAAATCTCATGGTTCTGGAGCCAGTATTAATTTCAAAAAGAAATTTAATGATTTGATAAATTATAACTTACAAGCGAGCTATTATTACGAACAAGAAGATCTAAAGTCACCAGGCGTTAATCCTGGCGTTGGCAATGCATCAGGAATATCAAAGAATTCCAGTGATAGCCGCTACTCTATCTATGGCCTATCTTTAAAGAATAACTTTAAATTAAGTAATAATTTAAATATCGATGTAGGATTTGATATGGAGACTGGGAAAAGCATTATTGATAGCAGTGTTGCTGGCTCCTTATCTAAGGATAGTAGAAAAAGAACAACCTATAGTCCGTTTATCTCGGCTAAGTATAATGTATTAAGAAATGTAATATTTTTATCATCGTTTAGTTTTAATTTCACTGATGATTTTGAGGAAAATATAAGCCCTAAAATTGGTCTTAGTTATAACTTTAGTAAATCAACGGTAGCGAGTATTAGCTGGGGCAAAGGTTTCAAATTACCGAGTTTTTATTCACTGGGTAACGCTCTTGTTGGTAATTCTGAATTAGTTCCTGAGAAAAGCGAAGGAGCAGAATTTAATCTAAGCGGTAGAAGTAATTCTAATAAATTTCAATATAGTTTAAATTTATTTTCTGTTGAATATAAAAACCTAATTGATTTTGATGCTGCAACTTTTACATTAGTTAATCGATCAAAATTAAATACAAATGGTTTTGAGCTCTTAGCAAAATATTCCTTTTTAGATAGGTTCTCAATTCAATCATATGCGACATATATACATAGTGATTTAGATGTGGCTGGGACAGCACTTAGACACAGGCCAGATTGGAAGGGTGGAATTGCTTTTCAATGGGATATTAAACCTAATTTTTATTTTAATTTAGATTCTAATTTTACAGATGATCGATATGATTCTTCTGTAGTTACAGGCAATAGAGTTTTATCAAGTCATACAAAATTTGATTTATCAACACATTATCAATTCAATTCAAATATTCATTTCAATTTTAGTATAGATAATTTATTTGATAGAAACTATCAAGAATCAATCGGTTTTTTGGCTAGAGGCATAACACCTAAGGCTTCACTTACGATTAAATTTTGAGTATTTCAAAATTTTTTTTGTCAATCTAAGCTATAATATATAGCTGTTTATTATGTATAATTTCATCTTTCAATAAGCTTTTTATCACAATTATGTGCGGAATCTGCGGCCTAATACAGCCAAAACAAAAATCTTCAGCTTATAATTCTGAGCATGTTGTAATTAAGATGCGTGAGAAATTAACTCATCGCGGCCCCGATCAATCGGGTGAGTGGTTTAATAAAGAAGAAGAGGCGTATTTTGGGCATCGTCGTCTTTCTGTTATTGATCTGTCCGAGAACGGACGTCAACCAATGGTTTCAAAGTGCGGCAATTACGTTATTACTTATAATGGCGAAGTTTATAATTATGGTGAACTTAAAAAAGAATTGTTGTCAGCTGGCTATAGTTTTTCGGGACAATCAGATACGGAGGTTGTTCTAGCGGCTTGTACGATATGGGGAGTACGTAAAGCAGTTGATCGTATGATTGGTATGTTTGCCTTTTCAATATGGGACCGTCGTTTAAATAAACTTAGTTTAGTTAGGGATAGGCTGGGCATAAAACCATTGTATTGGTACTACACAGGGAAACAAATGGCTTTTGCATCCGAATTAAAATCATTTTCAGCTATACCGGATTGGAATCCTGAAATTAACCATCATGCATTTAGCAGTTATATTAGATATGGTTATGTCCCGTCACCAGTATCAATATATGAAAATGTTTCTAAATTACCGCCAGGCTCAATCTTAACTTGGGTGCGTGACCAGTCTCCTCAAATTGAGAAATATTGGGACCCACTGACTTTTATTTCAAATAGTAGTTCAGATATTATTTCTGATGAGGAGGCTGCAAATGAACTTGAGGTATTGCTGAATGATGCTGTAAAAAAACGTATGATTTCAGATGTTCCACTAGGATCAATGTTGTCCGGTGGAATTGATAGTTCAATTGTTACTGCGTTTATGCAGAAAAATAATACACAGCCGATTAAGTCATATTCTATAGGTTTTCATGAAACAGATTACAATGAGGCACAGTATGCATCAAAAGTTGCGGAGCACTTAAAAACTGATCATACAGAATTATATTTAGAACCAAAGCATGCAATTGATTTAATTCCTAATTTACCGGAGATATATGATGAGCCTTTTGCCGATTCATCGCAGATTCCAACATACTTGATAAGCAAATTATTAGGTCAGCATGTTACCGTCGGGCTATCCGGCGATGGTGGAGATGAATTATTTGCTGGCTATAATCGCTATCAATGGGCAGGAAAATTCGCTTTAACATCAAAAATTTTACCAAACCCAATTCGCACAACATTAGTTAAAATGATAAATAGTTTAAGTCCCTTGCAATGGGATTCTGTCTTCAAACTACTTCCTCAAAAATTTAAATACAATAATATTGGGGATAAGCTGTATAAAGTTGCTTCTATACTACCTTTAAATAACGAACAGACAATTTATCGGGAGCTTGTGAGCCAGTGGTCGAGTCCTGGTGAAATTGTTAGGGATGCGCAGGAAATAAAAACAGTAGCAATAGAAAATAATTTAAAAAATACTGTAAGCAACTTTACATCACGCATGCAGTTAATGGACATGATAAGTTATCTACCTGACGATATTTTAGTAAAACTGGATAGGGCAAGTATGGCGGTAGGATTAGAAGCTCGCGTACCTTTGCTTGATCATCGTATTGTTGAATTTGCATTAAAACTACCTATAGATATGAAGCAGCGAAACGGTAAAAGCAAGTGGTTGCTGAGGCAATTACTGCATCGCTATGTTCCTTCTGAAATTGTTGAACGACCTAAAATGGGATTTTCAATTCCTATTGGAGATTGGTTGCGAGGACCGCTCCGTGAATGGTCGCAGGATTTACTCTCATCAGAGCAGCTTAAGAAGCATGATTTTTTTAAGAGTGATATTGTTCAAACATATTTAAATGAACATATGAAAGGGCATAGAAATCATCAATATAAACTATGGGTTTTGTTAATGTTTCAATCTTGGTATTTAAAATGGCATAGTTAGGCTAAGTTTTGAAGAGCACAAAAAAAATAAAAATATTAGTTATAATTGGTCAGTTAGATATAGGCGGGACTGAGATACATATACTCAATCTTGCTAAAAACATTGACCGAGATAGATATGATCTCTCAGTGTTTCCACTCAAAAAAGGAGGGACACTGCATAAAGATTTTGTCGATAACCACATTCCCATTCTAGGTAACAACTATAATAAACTAGGTAAGATAGCTCTATTAATAAGTTTAATTGAGTTAATTTTTATCTCATTTAGACGTAAGCCAGATATTTTTCATTTTTTTCTTCCCGAAGCATATATTTTAGGTTTCATATCTACATCCCTTTTCAGAAAAACAGAGAGGATTATGAGTCGACGAAGTTTGAATGATTATCAAAGAAAAAAAATGTATAAATTTTTTCGATTGAAATATTTAGAAAAAGCATTTCACAAAAGAATGAAATACATTACAGGAAATTCCTTAGCTGTATGCAAGCAACTTACTGAAGAAGGAGTTGAAAAAAATAAGATTAAGCTGATCTATAATGGTGTTGATGCAAAACGATTCGAGAATAGAAAAAAGACAGGTAAAAAAAATCTAGAAAATTCAGAATTAGTAATTATATGTGTAGCCAATTTGATTCCATATAAAGGGCATTCAGATCTAGTCAAGGGAATTGAATATATTGCAGATACATTAAATAGATTAGATATTATTGGATGGCGTTTACTATTTGTGGGTAGAGATGATGGTTATGGCCAAGACTTTCAGTGGGAAATTTGGCAAAATCACCGAGCTATTATGTCAAACATAGAATTTTTAGGTGAGGTGGGAGATGTTGCGCCGTTAATCAAGAAAAGTGATATTGGTGTTTTATGTTCGCATCAGGAGGGATTCTCAAATAGTATTTTAGAATGCATGGCAGCTGGTTTACCTATGGTTGTTACTAATGTAGGTGGTAATTCAGAAGTTATTTCAGATGGTATTAATGGTCTGATTGTTGAATCCCATTCGCCTAAGCAAATTGGAGAAGCAATTTTAAAACTTGCTAAAAGTGATTCACTACGAAAAAAGCTAGGTAATGCTGCTTACAAAGAAATCATTGAAAAGTATAATTTAAGCACCTGCATCAAAATGTATGAAGATTTGTACAGCGAAGTAATTTCAGATAATCAGTCTTAATAATGAAAAAAGCAAAAAAAATTATTTTCGTTGTGACAGAAGATTGGTTTTTTTGTTCTCATCGCCTCTCCATTGCAAAAGCCGCATTAAATGCCGGTTATGAAGTTGCTACGATAACGCAAGTTAAGCATCATAAAGCAACAATAGAATCACATGGCATAAAGGTAATACCATTCAAAATTTCACGTTCGGGGTGTAATCCACTGACTGAATTTATGACAATTATTTCTTTATATAAAATATATAAAAGAGAAAATCCTGATTTATTGCATCATGTTGCAATTAAACCAATATTATATGGCACAATTGCTGCCAAATTATCTGGCGTTCCTATTGTTATTAATGCTGTTACTGGACTTGGGTATATTTATATTTCAAAAAAAATATCAGCAAGAATAATAAGACTAATAGTCTCTCCTATGTTAAAAATTATATTCAATCTAAGAAACAGCTTTACAATATTCCAGAATAAGGATGATCAGAAGTCATTACAATCTAATAGTCACTCAATCGATGATCAAAGTATAATTATCATGGGTTCGGGTGTGGATCATCGTTATTATACTCCAGCAAAAGAGAAACCAATTTCTCCATGCGTTGTACTTGGTGCAAGAATGCTAATTGATAAGGGAATTAGAGAATATGTTGATGCAGCGAGAATAGTTAAGAAAGAGTTTAAGGAAGCGAAATTTTTACTTGCAGGAGATACTGATTCAGGTAATCCAGCGATGATTAAAAAGAGTCAATTAGGTATGTGGAAAGGTGAAGGAGTAATTGAGTGGGAAGGGCATCAAGAAGATATGCTTAGTATTTTGCAAAAATCTAATATAGCTTGTTTGCCCTCATATCGTGAGGGAATGCCTAAATTTTTACTAGAGGCAGCGTCCTGTGGTTTATCTATCGTCACAACTGATGTGCCTGGTTGTAGAGAGGTGGTCCAAAACAATCAGAATGGTTTCTTAGTTCCAGCAAAAAACCCCATTCTACTTGCCGATGCTATTATTATGTTAATAAAAGACAGTGCGCTTAGAAATAAATTTGGGAATCAGAGCCGTGCTATGGTTGAGAATATGTTCTCAAGTGAAATTATTAATAAACAAACGATTAGCCTTTATAAATCATTATTTAGAAAATTATGAATATAACCGAAATCATTATGATATGTAGCTGCATATTTATTTTTTCTTTAATATTTACGCGGTATATAATTACATTTGCTAAAGCTAAAAATATTGTTGATATTCCAAATGATAGAAGTTCACATGCAGTAACTACTCCGAGGGGTGGAGGGCTGTCTATTTCGTTATCATTGATTACATGTCTCCTGTTTATCATTACTACTCATAATAATATTCCAAACTATTTTTTATTATTTACATTTTGTATTGTAGTTATATCAATTATCGGAATTATTGATGATTTTAAGGGCTTAAGTATCAAGATAAGAGGATTGATATATTTACTGATTTCCTCTGTTTTCATTACAGTTGTATTAAATAATAATTCTAATGAAATATATTTTGCATTTTTATTAATAATCTTTCTAACATGGTTCATAAATATGTATAACTTTATGGATGGAGCTGATGGAATATCTAGTATTCAAGCAATTACATGCGCATTACCAGTAGGCGTTATTTTTTCAATTATTAATCAAAACACATTAGCATTATTTTGTTATAGCATGGCTGCTTCATCCGTTGGATTTCTAATTTGGAATTGGCCTCAGGCAAAAATATTTATGGGCGATGTAGGTAGTTGCGTAATTGGTTTTGTTTTTGGCTGCTTAATGATAGTAACTTACTTATTTGATTATTTTTCACTTTATATATGGTTTATTTTGCTTTCTTTTTTCATAGTCGATTCTCTACTAACTCTAATTATGCGCATTCTCACAAGAGAGAAATGGTACATGGCTCATCGCTCACATTCTTATCAACGAATATTGCAAATTGGTTTCACTCATACAAGATTAGCCTCTATTTTTATTATCTATACTTTGTTAATTCAATGGCCGGCCGTATTTATTGTATATAGAATGCCGGAAATTGGTGTATATATTACCTCGGCAATATATATTATTTTGGTGTATGTGTGGTATGTTGTACAAAAGAAATATAAGCGTACAGTTTGTTAAATGAAAAATTTTTTTAATTTAAATAAGAAAACTCAGGTTATATTGCATGATTTATTCATGTCTGTTTTAGCATGGGAATTAGCATGGTGGGCAAGATTTAATTTTGAATTCCCATTTGCTGAATGGCAAAAAAGTATATACACGATACCTATTTTATTATTAGTTCAAGGCGTGATTTTTTGGCGATTTCATTTATACCGTGGTTTGTGGCGTTTTGCGAGCATACCTGATCTCTGGAATATTTTTCGTGCGTCAATCGCAGGTGGTTTGTGTCTAACATTAGCATTTTTTATCCTATTTAGACTTGAGGGCATACCTCGTTCTATATTAATTCTGTATCCGATTTTTCTAATTTTCCTACTCGGTGGTCCAAGACTAACCTATCGATTATGGAAGGATCGTAGTTTTTCATTGAAATCTACTTCAGGATCATCACGAGTGCTAATCATTGGTGCGGGACGTGCAGCAGAGATGTTAATTAGGGAAATTATGAGAGATTGTGTTTATTTGCCGGTTGCTATCTTAGATGACAATGAAGTGCTGAAGGGTTCCGAAATCCATGGCGTTAAAATATATGGAAAAATAACTCGAACGGAACACATAGTAAAAACATTTGATGTTGATTCGATATTTATCGCAATTCCTTCAGCAACAAGTATACATATGCAGAAGATATTAAAAATTTGTGAAAAAACTAATATACCAATAAGAACTCTGCCAGGAATCGAGGATATGGTGGAAGATAAATCTGCACTTTCTGTACTTCGTGAGGTTTCAATCGAAGATTTATTAGGAAGAGAAAAAATAGAATTTGATTGGCAAGATATAGAGAATGGTATTAATAAAAAAACTATATTAGTTACCGGCGGCGGCGGTTCAATAGGTTCAGAATTATGTATTCAGATAGCTAGACTTAAACCAAAAAAATTAATTGTTTATGAAAGAAGCGAATTTAATTTATATAATTTAGAAAGAAAAATCTTAGCTCATTATCCTGAAGTATCACTGCATTCTGTTCTTGGAGACTTATGCGATAAAAGTAAAGTTGACCATGTCATGAAAAAGTTTAGACCAAATATAATTTTTCATGCTGCTGCCTATAAACATGTTCCAATACTTGAAAAAGAACCTAGAGAAGCAATTAGAAATAATGTCATTGGTACAAAGAATATAATCGATGCTGCTATAGAAAATAAATCTGATAGATTTGTATTAATTTCGACAGATAAAGCAGTAAATCCAACTAATATTCTAGGTATGACGAAAAGAATATCTGAGCTCTATAGTGATTTGGTTAATTCTACGAGCGAAACAATATTTATTACTGTGCGATTTGGAAACGTATTGGGGTCAGATGGAAGCGTTATTCCGTTATTTAAGGAACAGATAAGTGCAGGTGGCCCAGTAACTGTTACCCATCCTGATATTACAAGATTTTTCATGACTATAAGAGAAGCATGTCAGTTGATATTACAAAGTGGCAGCATGGGGAAGGGGGGTGAAATATTTGTTCTAGATATGGGTGAGCCAATCAAAATAAGTTATCTTGCAGAGCAATTAATCAGATTATCGGGTTTGAAACCAGAAGATGATATCGCTATTAGTTATACTGGCTTGAGATCTGGCGAAAAAATTCATGAAGAATTATTTTATGAAAACGAAATTCAAGAAAAAACAACACATAAAAAAATAAAACTAGCAAGACATAATACTAGCTCAATAAATATAATGGATAAAATAGAAAAATTGATTAATGCATATCAGGAATACAATGAAGAGGAAATTTTATCAATTATGGAGCAGACAATAAAGGAATCTAAATTAAGTAATGATAATGTTGTGCAGATGAATAAAACAACAACCTAAATATAAATTAATCGGTTATGAAAAAAATTACAAAAGCTGTATTTCCAGTAGCTGGTTTAGGCACACGTTTTTTACCCGCAACAAAGGCTAATCCGAAGGAGATGCTTCCTATTGTTGATAAACCTCTGATTCAATATGCTGTAGAAGAAGCTATAACTGCTGGAATAACCGAACTTATTTTTATAACAGGTAAAACAAAAAAGTCTATTACCAATCATTTTGATAAAGCACATGAGTTAGAAATTGAGCTTGAAAAGCAAGGTAAGACTAAAGAATTAGAGATTGTAAGAAACATTATACCGGATAATGTTACCTGTAATTATATTAAACAATCAGAACCTTTAGGATTAGGACATGCTGTATTATGTGCAGAGCATGTAGTGGGAGATGAGCCTTTCGTTGTAATTTTACCAGATGATTTAATTGATAATGACAATGATGTTGCAACAGCTCAACTTATACATCAATACAATAAAATGGAGAGTAGTGTTGTTGCTGTTCAGAATATCGCAAAAGAGGAGACATCAAAGTACGGAGTAATAGAAAAAGCCTCTGATTCGCATGATAAAACATACAAAATTAAAAATATTATAGAAAAACCAGATCCTGAGAAATCACCATCAACACTTGGCGTTGTAGGACGCTATGCTCTTTCTCCAAAAATTTTTAAGTATCTAAAAGAAACTGAAAAAGGGACTGGAAATGAAATACAACTTACAGACGCAATTAAAGCTTTAATAAAAAATGAATCTGTTTATGCATGTGAATTTGAAGGCGTGAGATATGATTGTGGATCAAAGTTTGGATATATGCATGCTTCTGTAAAATACGCACTTAAAGATAAAGATATCAATCAGGATTTTTTTGAACTTATCAAATTGATTATTAAGTAGCTAACAGATTCAAAAAATAAAAATAAAGGGTTTCTTTTGAAACCCTTTATTATTTGGCTCCCCGGGACGGGCTCGAACCGCCGACCTAGTGATTAACAGTCACCCGCTCTACCAACTGAGCTACCGGGGAAAATTCGAGTTTTGCATACTACTGACGGCTAGAGTCACGGTCAACTATCAATCTCTACTATCTCTTTACCGAATTAATCACTCTTTCCATGCCCATCTCAATATTATCCATGCTTGTGGCGAAAGATATTCTCATACATCCAGGAGAACCAAATGCTGATCCAGGAACCATGGCAACTTCAGCTTGATTTAAAAAGAACTCAGCTAATTCTATATCGTTTGATACATCATCTAATCTTTCAATAAGATTATTCATGTCTGGAAAAATATAAAATGTTCCATCAGATTTTATAACATTAACTCCATCTATTTTTTTTATTGCGTCTATCACAACATCATGTCTTTTCTTATATATTCCAACAAACTCTTGGATAAAATCTTGATGACCTTCAAGCGCTGTAGTTGCTGCAGCCTGAGCAATGGAATTTGGATTTGATGTGCTTTGAGATTGAATTTTTTTCATTGCCTTTATTATTTCTTCAGGCCCTGCTGCATATCCAATACGCCAACCTGTCATTGAATATGCCTTTGAAACACCGTTAACTACGATTGTTCGATTATAAAGCTCAGGCGATACATTGAGAATATTATTAAATTCACTATCACCCCAGAGTATATGTTCATAAATGTCATCAGTGACTACCACGATATTTGGATGTTTAACCAAAACCTTAGCTAATGAATCTAATTCTTCCTTACTGTAGTTTGATCCAGACGGGTTTGACGGACTGTTTAGTATAATCATTCTTGTTTTATCTGAAATCGCTTTATCTAATTTAGCAGGATTCATTTTATATTTTTCATCGACCGTAGTTTCGACGATAACTGGAACAGCTCCAGCTAGTATTGTCATATCTGGATAAGATGCCCAATATGGAGCAGGAATTATTATTTCATCGCCGGGATTAAGAGTAGCTTGAAATAAATTGTATAGGCTGTGTTTTGCACCACATGAGACAAGGATTTGATTATTCTTATACACCAGATTATTTTCTCTATGGAACTTATTTGCTATTGCTTGTTTCAAATCAGGAGTGCCATCAACAGGTGTATATTTAGTTTGCCCATTTTTTAGTGCATCAATCGCAGCTTTTTTTATGTGCTCTGGCGTATCAAAATCAGGCTCACCGGCACTCAAACTGATAATATCTCTTCCCTGAGCACGAAGTTCAGCAGCTCGGGCAGAGACAGCAAGGGTAGGGGAAGGTTTTATACTTTTGGAGCGTTCAGATAAGAATTTGCTCAATGATTTATCTCCTAAACTATAATTATCAAAGGTCGAGTAATATACTCGAAAGTTAATATTTTTAAAAACACAAAATTATGAAAAGATTTTCACTTATTTCAGATTACGTACCGGCAGGCGATCAGCCTTCCGCTATAAAAAGCCTTAACGAAGGCTTGAATGACGGATTACTGAGCCAAACTCTTCTTGGGGTAACAGGTTCTGGTAAAACTTTTACTATTGCAAGTGTTATTGAGATACAACAAAGGCCTACGATAGTCATTGCGCCTAATAAAACGCTAGCTGCTCAATTATATGGAGAGATGAGAGAGTTTTTCCCTGGAAATGCTGTTGAATATTTTGTTTCGTATTATGATTATTATCAACCAGAAGCCTATGTTCCAACAACTGATACGTATATTGAAAAAGATGCTTCTATTAATGAGCACATTGAACAAATGCGCTTATCTGCGACTAAGGCGATACTTGAGCGTAGAGACACAATAATTGTAGCCACTGTCTCTGCTATATATGGATTAGGAGATCCATCTAGCTATTTGAAAATGGTATTACACGTTGATCGAGGAGATATCTTTGATCAAAGAGCATTTCTTCGAAGATTAGCTGAATTACAATATACTCGAAATGAAGTGGAACTCCATAGAGGCATGTTTCGTACTCGTGGCGATGTTATTGATATTTTTCCAGCTGAATCAGAAAGAGAAGCAATTAGAATTCAA
>CEVW01375530.1_pt1 | contig 35127 bp, 30 predicted proteins | sample 427061 | NCBI WGS metagenome assembly CEVW01 (sample SAMEA2623774, study PRJEB7988) | marine metagenome | biome: marine biome (ENVO:00000447); feature: surface water layer (ENVO:00002042); material: "saline water (ENVO:00002010), including plankton (ENVO:xxxxxxxx)" | depth 5 m
CAGGAGTTGATACAATGTCAATGGCTCATAATAGTATTATAAAAGGTGATAATCTTTACATCCCATATTACCATGATGGTCTACGTGTTTTTGACATTTCTAACCCACTCAATCCAATACAAACTTGGGAATATGATACATATGCTCCTTTAAGTTATGCTTCTTATAAAGGAGCCTGGGGAGTTTATCCCTATCTGCCATCGGGTAATATAATCGTATCTGATATGCAAACTGGGCTGTACATCATTGAGCTTTCAGGAGCTGTAACACATATAATAGACTCAGAAATAAACAATACTGTTTATCCAAACCCAGCAAAACATAATCTTACAATAAAGAATCAAAATGCTGAGAGATTTATACTTTTTAATAGTTTAGGTACTAAAGTTATGGATGTACAAAATATTGGTAATCAATCTACTATAAGCAGAGGATCCTTAGCTAATGGCATATATTTTTACAATCTCATTAAAAATGGGGGCGAGATTGAATCAGGGAAATTATTATTTGAATAATGAATAATTACGAAAAATATGAAGCGATAATTGGGCTTGAAGTACATGCACAATTACTTACAGAAACTAAAGCATATTCTTCTGATGAAAATATTTATGGAGCTACTCCTAATACTAAAACCTCTGTAATATCATTAGGACATCCTGGAACACTACCAAGAAGTAATAAGAAGGTAATTGAATATGCTGTAAAACTAGGTATAGCAGTTGGAGCAAATATTAGAGAGAAAAATGAGTATGCCCGTAAGAATTACTTTTACGCTGATTTACCAAAAGGATACCAGATAACACAAGATACAACTCCTATTTGTAATGGTGGTGCCATAGAAATAAATGATAAAAATGGAAACACTAAAAAAATAGCAATAACACGAATTCATATGGAAGAGGATGCTGGCAAGTCTTTACATGAAATAGATCCCTTCAATACATTAATTGATCTAAACAGAGCTGGTGTTCCTCTACTAGAAATTGTTTCTGAACCTGAGATAAGATCTTCTGATGAGGCATATCAATACATTAATGAAGTAAGAAAGCTAGTTCGCTACCTAGATATATGTGATGGAAATATGGAAGAAGGATCATTAAGATGTGATGCTAATATTTCAGTCAGACTAAAAGGCAAGAAAAAATTTGGAACAAAAGTTGAAGTGAAAAATATGAACTCAACAAGAAATGTAAAGAACGCTATTGATTTTGAAATTAAAAGACAAATCAATCTGTTAGAATCAGGCCAAGCTATTTCTCATGAAACAAGAAGTTTTAATGCTGAAAAGAATTCAACAATATCAATGCGACATAAGGAGGAGGCTAATGATTATCGTTATTTCCCCGAACCAGATTTACAGCCTATTATTGTTAACTCAAAATATATCTCAGATATAAAGAAGCAACTACCTCCTTTACCAAAAGAATTGCATCAAAAATTTAAAAATAAGTATGGTTTATCAGATTACGATGTGAATATTTTAGTTAACGATAAAAACATTGCCTTATATTTTAATGAACTTTGCTCTTTTACAAAAAACTATAAAGTAGCCGCTAACTTTATGAATGGTATTATTAAATCATACCTAAATGAAAATGCTATTTCTATCTCATGTTTTAGTATTTCAGCCGAAAGGTTAGGTTCACTTATTAATATTGTAGATGATGGGCGAGTAAGTAACACAGTTGCTATATCAAAAATATTTCCTGTAATGCTAATCTCTAATGATTCAGCAGATAAAATTGCAATAGATAATAACTGGATTCAAGAAAGCAATAGTAAAGCTTTAGAGGAGTATATAAAAATTGCAATTTCTAGCTACCCTGAAAAAGTGGCTGAATATAAATCAGGTAAAAAAGGACTCATTGGTTTATTTATGGGAGAAGTAATGAAATTATCAAAAGGAAAAGCAGATCCTAAATTAACTAATCAAATACTTAGAACAGAATTAGAAAAATAAAATTGACTAAAAATAAAATATATTTTGCATCTGACTTTCATCTAGGCATTCCGACGCTTGAAGAAAGCCATAAAAGAGAGAAAATCATTGTAAACTGGCTTACAGAAATTGAAAAAGATGCAAAAGCAATCTACCTAGTCGGTGACATCTTTGATTTCTGGTTTGAATACAAAAAAGTCATCCCAAAAGGCTTTGTTAGATTGTTAGGTAAATTAGCCGAGTTAACAGATAATGGTGTAATAATTCATCTTTTTGTCGGAAATCATGATTTATGGATGAATAATTATCTAGAAAAAGAAGTAGGTATTATTATACACCATAAACCAATAATAGTTAATGAGCAAAATAAACAGATATTTATCGCTCATGGTGATGGTCTTGGTAAAGGAGATTATTTCTATAAATTCATTAGAAAAATATTCTCATCAAGAATCTGTCAGTTTATTTTCTCATGTCTTCATCCAAACCTTGCCTTTTATTTAGCACATAAATGGAGTCAAAAGAGTAGAAAAGTTTTTGAAACTCCTTTTAAATCTAAAGAGAATGAAATACTTTACGGATATGCAAAAAATCAACAAGAAAAAAACCCTGTAGATTATTATGTTTTTGGTCATAGGCACATCCCATTAGAATTAACTATTAATAATAGCAAAGCAGTCTATATAAATCTTGGCGAATGGATTTCTCATAAATCATATGCTGAGTTGAAAAATGGAGAAATTAGCCTAAAATATTATAAATAAAAAAACCATCATGTAAGATGGTTTTTTTAAAATACAGCTAATTATCTTAGCTATTTGATTATTAATTTTTCTGTCAAAATAATATCATCACTACTCAAAACCTCCACAAAATAGACCCCTGATTTTAAATCATATAAATCATCTAAAATAACTTTCTCATATCTATTTACTATCTCACCACTATAAAGATTACGAACCTTAGAGCCTAAAATATTAATTAAGTTTATATCAACATTAAGGTTTTCTAAATTCTCTAGAGCAATTATTGGCGGAGAACTATTCGGATCTATCAAATTAGGAAAGATTGATATTTTATAATTAGAAATATTATCATCAAGCATCAACGTAGATGCTTCTCCAATTCTTATATTATCAAGATAAAAGTTATTTGAGCTACCTTCTACAACATACTCAAGTTTAAATCTAATATTCTCATTGCCTGACCAGCCAGTATTTGTTACAATTGTATCTCTCCATTGACTGGTATCTGGCTTAAAATCTATTGTGTATAAACCTGCATTAGCAGCATGCTCATCATATATAGAAACTACTGAAGACCAAGTTTTACCACAATTATTTGAATAATGAAGATTCAGCTTATTTCGTGGAAATGTATTTACAGCCGCACCAGACCAAGAAAACTTAATAGCTGGATTAGTTAGGTTACTTAAATCAAATGCTTTTGATATAATTTCAGTTGAAGCTCCTATTACCATATCTTCACCATCAATCTTTATTGAAGAAATTCCATCAATAGCTACTGCATCAGTCCACTGCCATATAGTACTATTATCTGCATTAAAATTCCAAGAGCTTTCTATATGATCTGGATTATTTATAACCCACTCATTACCTAAATCTAACTCATTCTCAAAACTATAAGAATATGCTGAAGAATTTAATTCTGCTACAGTAGGATGTACAGTAACATAATCTACTTTAGTCTTAGAAGTACTACAGGTATTCTGATAAGATGCAATATATGTTACTTTCTCTATTTCACCTCTATAGAATAATGTATCAGCATAATATCCACTATACTTAGTATAATAATGTGAACCATAAAAAGTTCTTACTGTATCTACCCATCCAACAAATGCATTTACACTCCATGTACTATCAGCGGTATAAAACATCAATGAATCAGCAGAAGATAGTGAATTAGTGTCAGTATTTATAGATAGTGTAATAGTTGTATCATTAAACTGTGCAAAATACATTGTTATTGAATCAATATGATTGAAAATACCATAATAAGTCATGGTAGAGTCTAAATTATCTAAAGCACTATCAATTACCCAACTACTATCTGCAAGATTTAAAATAATAGAATCTGATGGAGTTAAATAAGTACTATCAACATAGGTTAAATAATCAAGATAAGTAGTGTCATTAAATTGAGCAAAATAAATCCTTACAGAATCAGCTTGTAACAATGAATCTACCGTCCAACTACTATCTGCAGTAGTAAATATAAACAATGAATCTTCAGAAGTTAAATATGTACTATCAATATATGTTAAGAAACTAAAATTGGTAGTATCATTAAATTGACCATAAAAAGTTCTAATAGAATCTGTTGAAGCTACTACCGCACCTAAATCCAGCCAATTACTATCAGCAGTAGTAAATATCAATACAGAATCAGAAGGTGAAAGAAAAGTACTATCAGTAAAGGTAAGAATACTTACGCTGTCTGTTAAAGTAAGAATTCCGTCAATTGCCCATGTAGTGTCCGCACTATTTAATACAGTAGAATCAGAGTATGACAAAAAAGTGCTATCAATATATGTAAAGATATTTATAATAGAAGTGTCATAATAGAAATTATAGTCAACTATAGAATCTAAATAATCAACATAAAGATTTGAAATAAATACAGTAGATGAATCAGCAGCTGGATTTTCAGGTGTTTCTAATAACACCAAATCTGCCGATGTTAAATCATATCCATCAATATGAACATATATACTATCCTGAACATCTATCAGAACTGAGTCTGGAGTTAAGGAATTACTGAGATAAATTATTAAAGTATCTTCAAAATTATGAAGATTAAAAGTGTCAATATTAAATGCACCTGCAAGACTATCAACAGTAAAATAACTCTTCTTCCAATAAGAATCTAAACTATACCCTTCTTTATCAATGTGTAAACTTATATTACTAGCCCCTAAATCATTTAACTCTTGAAGAGAACCCTGAACACATAAGGTCATTGTATCAGAAGTAACAGAAATAGCACTTGATGTTTCTAAATCCGATAAATTTGGTGCTCTGACTGTAGTTGTTTCATTATACTCAATATTTAAAGTAACGTCATACGGATTGTTATTTGGACTCTCATCATTGTAAGTATGCAGCACAGTTCTTTGTCCTGGAAGTACTGTTCCATCCCCCATATCCCAAGACCAAGAAATTATATCATCAAATAACTCAGAATTTGCAATTAATCGAATACTTTCATCTTTACATAGAGATGTTCCCCATGCTCCAGGAGCTAATACAAAATCTGCAGTATCTATACATGGAGGAGGAATATAACCATTACCAACTCCAGTAGCCTCAATATTCTCTTGAGACCACATGTACTCTCTATAACCAAGTTCAGTTTCTCCAGTTTCATTGTCATAAACACCATCTAAAACTTCATTCATTATAACATTCTGTCCCTTTGTAAACATACTTTGAATATTATCATTCTGATAATCCATGTAATTCATATACATTTCACCTGCTGGATTTAAAGAATCTGGCAAACAACCACCATCTATACCAATGTTACCAACATGAAAAGGGAAAGTACCATCCCAGTCAAAAGTTCCTTCTTTATCTTCTGGTGTGTCAGCTACATTATCAGTTCCACACTCTACTGGACCACAATCCCATGTATGACATAGACCAAGCCAATGACCTACTTCATGTGTAATTGTCTCTCCATCTCTAAAACGATCAGATCGTATCATTACTCCATCTGTTGACATTGAACCTGTATATGGGAATTGGGCATAGCCATTTAGTCCAGGCTCTCCAATTGCATTATTTTCAGGCATCTCTCTAACCACCCAGATATTGAAATATTGAAATGAATTCCAATAACTTAATGCCTTTACCCTATCTCTTGAAAGTTCTTCTGTAACAGTAGCTACTGTCAATTCAGACTCCACTCTAACAACTCCAGATGTTGGTTTGCCAAGTGGATCCTTTTTTGCCAAACGGAATTCTACATTTAAATCTCCTCTTACTGATGCAAAAATATCTGGTGTGATAGGCAATCCAAGAATACTATCTAAAAAATTATCTGCTTGACCATTTATATTTTTATTTAGATGGTCAAGTCCATTCTGAATCTCATCCATAGTAAGATTCTCTGCTCCTCCATTATGAATAATATGAACAACAACAGGTATTATCTTCACTCCATTCTGATCCTTAACGGAAGTCATCTTACTTAAAGCTTGTTTATGCTTTAATTCAAGTTCCGCATTCTTTATTTCAAGACTTTTATAAAAATCAGGATATTTTCTGACTTGTTCTTCAAAAGAACCCTCATAAGTCCCACACACTTGAGCATAGCCAAAATTTGCAGAAATTAAAACGCCAAAAATTAAAAGTAAAATTCTATTTCTCATGTCTAAAATGATATATTTATTAAATTTCGAGGATACAAATATAGTGTTTATACTTTAAAAGACAATGATTTCTGAAAAATATTCAGCAATAGCAAATGCTAGATAATATGCCGTTCTGCATGATATGATGAACGAACCAAAGGACCACTCTCAACATGCTTAAAACCAAGCGAAGAGCCTAGATCTTTATACTTTTGAAACTGTTCAGGAGTCACGTACTCTAAAACTGGTAAATGTTTTTTCGAAGGCTGTAAATACTGCCCAATAGTTATAATCTGAACCCCAATATCTTTTAAATCATGCATCGTTTCTATCACCTCATCCTCTGTTTCTCCTAAACCTAACATAATACCAGATTTAGCTTTCATTCCAGCTTCGGTAAGATATTTTAGTGTTTGTATAGACCTATCATACTTTGCCTGAATCCTTACTTTTTTAGTAAGCCTTTTAACAGTCTCCATATTATGAGAAACCACTTCAGGAGCTGCATCAATTATCTTTTGAATATCTTCTTTCTTACCTTTAAAATCAGGTATTAATGTTTCCATTGTAGTGGCAGGATTTTCTTTTCTTATTTCATTTATAGTCTCTGCCCAGATACTCGCACCACCATCTTTTAAATCGTCTCTATCAACTGAAGTAATAACAGCATGCTTTACTTTCATTATTCTCACAGATTTAGCAACCTTTTTAGGCTCATTAACATCAACAGCTAATGGACGTCCAGTCATCACATTACAAAATCCACATGATCTAGTACATATATTTCCCAAAATCATAAAAGTAGCTGTTCCTGCCCCCCAACATTCTCCCATATTTGGACAATTTCCACTTTCGCAAATAGTATGTAAATTATACGATTTAGTAATACCTCTTATATTTTTATAAGCCTGACCCGTAGGAAGCTTGACCTTTAGCCATCTTGGTTTCTTATTCTTTTTAATCAATGTCAAAATATAATTTACAAACTAATTTGTTCTTCTTGAATTCCTGCTACTCCTTCACAAGGCTCCTGATAAATAGAGCAAGAATTAAGTAAGTTTAAAGCAATAATTAAAAAAATAAATGTTAATGGTTTTTTCATAAAAATTAAATTTTGACAAAAATACACAATTTAGTACGAGAGCAGTATCTTTTATTAAAGCAGTTTATATATTTGTAATGTTAATAAAATGAATGCAATAAACATTAAAATAAATAATGATTGGGATGCAATATTAAAAAATGTATTTGAAGAGGACTATTTTAAACAATTAATGAAATTTGTGGCGAATGAAAGAAAATTATACAATATATATCCTTCTGAAAAAGAAGTTTTCAATTTCTTAAAACTATCTCCATTCAGCAAAACAAAGGTAGTGATAATAGGACAAGATCCATATCATAACAAAGGGCAAGCACATGGCCTTTCTTTCTCTGTTCGAAAGGGAGTTAAGCACCCCCCCTCGTTAAGAAATATTTTCAAAGAATTAGCTGCAGACACCGGAGTTCAAATACCAAATAGTGGAGATCTAACTCAATTAGCTAAACAAGGCGTACTTTTATTAAATGCAATACTAACTGTTAGAGAAAAAAAAGCAGGTTCTCATGCAAAAATTGGATGGGAAAAATTTACAAATATTATTATCAGTGAGATCTCTAACAAAAAAAAAGATGTAATCTTTCTACTATGGGGACGATATGCTCAAGAAAAGACAAGGCTAATTGATATAAATAAACATTTTATTTTAAAAGCACCGCATCCTTCACCTTTTTCTGCTTATGCTGGCTTTTTCGGATCCAAACATTTTTCAAAAACAAACCATCTGCTTATCAAAAAAAATAAAAAACCTATTGATTGGAACTTATGCTCAAATACTTTAACTGTATTTTAATATTACTCTTAAATCTAACAAGCTCTGCACAAACAAATATTATAGTAGAGGCTAATAATTATATTGCTAATAGTTTTACTGAATTAATCTTTATTTCAATTAAAAATCAAAGAATGTACCATATTAAACATAATAAAATAATTGACACCTTCATCATATCATCATCTTTAAAAGGAACAGGCAATAAAGCTGGAAGCAACAAAACACCACTTGGCCTACATAAAGTAAAAGAGAAACACGGTAAAGGGGTACCTATAAATGGAATAATGATTGAGAGGGTTTTTTATGGGAAGTTAGCAACTATACATCATGATACAACAAAAAGTAATAGTGATGAAATCACAAGTCGCTTACTTTGGCTTGAAGGATTAGAAGAAGGGAAAAATAAAGGTGAGGGAATTGACTCTTATAATAGATATATTTATATTCATGGAACTTCTGAAGAAGGAAGACTAGGAACACCTGCGTCTCATGGCTGTATAAGAATGAAAAATAAAGACGTAATTGAACTGTATAATAAAATAAAAATTGGTACTTTGGTACTTATTATATAATCAGAAATTATTACAAATGGAGATAATATTATTGGCGTTACTCATCGCAATTGTTTTAGCAATGTATTTTAAGAAACCTAAAGAAAGTAACGATAACTCAAACAAGTTCTTACTACAACTTAATGAAAATCTAAGAAAAGAAATACAAGATATAAGAAAAGAAATAACTAACAATTCTTTAAAAGGAAGGAAAGAGATAGAGGAGAAACTCAAAGACATAAACAAGGGTATAAATACGTATCAGGCAAGCTCTAAAGAAGATATGCAAAGACAATTTGCCTCTTCTAACAAAGTAATAAAGGAAGTAACTGCTGAGCTAGAAAAGATTAAAGGAACTAACGATCAAGTACTAGGCTTCGCCAACCAAATGAAAACACTTGAAAAAATTCTTAGCAATCAAAAACAACGAGGCATTCTAGGAGAAATTCAATTAGAAAATCTATTAGCCAATGTATTACCTCCAGAATTATTTCAGATGCAGCATAATTTTAAAAACGGACAGACTGTGGATGCAATAGTAAAAGTAGGTGACTTTATCATCCCTATTGATGCTAAGTTCTCTCTTGATAATTACAATAGAATGATAGAGAGTGAAGATATGTCTGAGATTGAATCACTAGAAAAGACATTTAAGGAAGACATAAAAAAAAGAATTGATGAAACTTCAAAATATATCCGACCAACAGAAAAAACCACTGATTACGCCTATATGTTTATTCCTGCCGATGGACTATATCAAGATTTACTAAATTCAAGAGTAGGTACTTTAAAAATAAATTCGAAAGATCTGGTCTCATATGCATACGAAAAAAAAGTAATGATCGTGTCTCCAATGAGCTTATTTCCAATGCTTCAGATTACCGTTAAAGCCTTACACAACCTAAAAGTAGAGCGATCAATTGACGAAATAATGAGGAATATTAGCAAATTAAATAATCACTTAAACTCATATAAAGAATCACATGATAAGCTAGGAAAAACAATAGCAACCGTTGTTAATCACTACAATACATCATCAAAAGAATTTAATAAAATCGATAAAGATATTACTAAGATATCAGGTGAAAAAACTGAAATTAAATTTGAGCAAAATACATTGGAAAAGCCACTATTAGATGAATAAAGAAGAAAAAAACTATATTTTTGGAATAAGACCAATAATTGAGGCTATTAAATCTGGAAAAACAATTGACAAACTTTTCATTCAAAAAGGATTACACAACGATCTTTTTGCAAAATTATGGAAACTAGTTCGATTAAGAAGGATAAACTACAAGCATGTCCCAATTGAAAAAATAAATCGCCTTACTAGAAAAAATCATCAGGGAGTTTTTGCTTTTATCTCTCCAATAGATTTTCATAATATTGAGGATATTGTTCCAGCATTATATGAAAAAGGGAAAACTCCATTAATTTTAGTTCTGGATAGAATTACAGATGTAAGAAACTTTGGAGCTATTACTAGAACTGCACTATGTGCTGGAGTTGACACTATTCTAATTCCCGAACAAAATTCTGCAGCCATTAATGCTGACGCAATAAAAACTTCAGCTGGAGCCCTAATTAAGATGAGCGTTTGTAGAACATGGAATCTAAAAATGAGCTTACAGTTTCTGAAAGATAGTGGAATACAACTAATTTCATGTACAGAGAAGACAACAAATAATATATATAACACAGATTACACACCACCGACCGCCATTATTATGGGATCAGAAGAGAATGGTATTTCTGCTGAGTTCTTAAAGATGAGCGATATAAAAGCTAAAATTCCTACAAGCAATCAAATAGCCTCCTTAAATGTTTCTGTAGCTAGTGGAGTGATCTTATATGAAGTAATAAGGCAGAGAAACTAATACTATACATTATGAACTGGTTTTCTGAATGGTTTAATTCACCTTATTATCACATTCTTTATAAAGAAAGAGACAATACAGAAGCACGGAATTTTATAAATAATTTAGTTGCTCATTTAGAAATTGACAAAGGAAGCAAACTAATTGATATTGCGTGTGGAAAAGGAAGGCATTCTACTTATTTTAACATGCTTGGACTAGAAGTAACTGGAATAGATTTATCAGACAATAGCATTAAACAAGCTAAGCAGAATGAAAATGAAAAATTAAATTTCTTTATACATGACATGCGTAAACCCTTTAAATCAAATACCTTTAATATAGCCACCAATCTATTTACTTCCTTTGGTTATTTTGATGACAAAAAAGATGATCAAAAAGCCATCAATGCTATGGCAGAAAATTTAAAATCAGATGGGCTGTTAATCATTGACTTTATGAATGTTAAAAAAGTAATTTCTAATTTAGTTAGATCAGAGAAAAAACAGGTTGAAGGAATTACATTTAACATTACTAGAAAATATAAAAAAGGATATATTATTAAAGATATAACATTTATTGATAAAGATAAACGCTACACTTTTCAAGAAAAAGTAAGGGCTATAAACTTGAGTGATTTTTATAAATTTATCAGTAATGCAGGAATGAAAATTATTAACTTATTTGGTAATTATGAATTAGAAAATTTCAACGCAATGAATTCTGATAGATTAATCATAATTTGTAAAAAATGAAATTAAAAATAAAAATTTCATTATTAACTCAGCACTTGCAAGCAAAATTATTAGTCCATTTGTTAAAGGTTATTGATTTTGTAACATGAATACAAGATACATTATTACAGGCGCTCCAGGAACCGGAAAAAGTTCTATTATTAATGAATTGACAAAAAGAGGCTATTCATGTGCTAAAGAAATTTCTAGAGAATTAATCTCCGAAAAAATAAATTCTAACGGTGAAAATCTTAGCTGGAACAATCAAGTTACTTTTGAAAATGAAATTATAAAAAGACGCTATAAGCAATATATAAATAGCCCCGAAAACTGTATCTATTTCTTTGATAGAAGTATTATAGATAGTCTAGCATACCTAAATATCAGCAAACTAAATACCTCATTAGATATAATTGAAATAATCAAAAAATGTCATTTTAACAAAACTGTCTTTTACACTCCAATCTGGGAAGAAATATATGTTAATGACAGCGAAAGAAAAGAAGATATTAATAGAGCAAAAGAGATCGAGATATCAATTATTAAAACATACAGAAGATACGGCTATAAAATGATAGAGGTTCCAAAAATACCAATCTTAAAAAGAGCTGATTTTATTATTTCTAAAATATGATTTTTCTACTTTTATTGTTGTAATTTTGCAAATAATTAATAACCTAAAAAATATGACATGTCAGTACTAGTAGGAAAAAAAGCCCCTAATTTCTCTGCACAAGCAATTGTAAATGGAAATGAATTTATAAAAGAATTTTCTTTAGATCAATATTTAGGCAAAAAACCAGTAATCTTCTTCTTTTACCCAAAAGATTTTACATTTGTGTGCCCAACAGAATTATTTGCTTTTCAAGAAAAATTAAATGAATTTGATTCAAGAGGATGTGCAGTAGTTGCCTGCTCAACAGATACAGAACAATCACATTGGGGATGGCTACAGATGCCAAAATCTCAAGGAGGAATAAAGGGAATAACATATCCAATTGTTGCAGACACAGATAAAACTATCTCAGCAAACTTTGGAGTGCTCTCAGGAGATTATGAGTTAGATGAAAATGATAATATATCTGCAACAGGCCCAATGATTGCTTTTAGAGGTTTATTTTTAATTGATAAAAATGGAACTGTACAGCACCAAGTAATTAACAACTTTCCTCTGGGAAGAAGCATTGATGAAGCCTTAAGGATGGTTGACGCACTACAACATTTTGAAGAAAATGGAGAAGTTTGTCCTGCTAACTGGAGTAAAGGTAAAGATTCAATGAAAGAATCGCATGATGCCGTTGCTGATTATTTATCAAAACATTAATCAAATTACAATCAAAATGATTAGAACCCCACTCTTTTGAGCGGGGTTTTTTATTTTTGTGATATGCAAATACCAAAGTTCTTAATAAAGTACGCTTTAAATATGTATCCTCCTTTACTATTTAATAGAATAATTTTAAAAGAGATCTCAGATGATTATATGCAAATGAGAGTTGTTCTAAGAAGAACTTTTTTTAATATAAACTTTCATAAAACTATTTTTGGTGGCAGTATATTCTCTGCTTGCGACCCCTACTTTCCAACAATGTATTATCACATCTTTTTAAGAAAAGGAAGAAAGCTAATTATCTGGTTAAAGGCAGCAGAAATAAAATATTTAAAACCTGCTGATAGCTCACTAAGACTTCATTTCAAAATTAGAGAAAATGAGGTCCAAATTATTGAAGAGGATTTAAATAATAATGGTAAAGCTGAAATTTGGCATACTGTTAAAGCTGTAAACAAGAAAGGTGTTATATGCGTCGAAGCAAGAATGCAAATATATCTTAAAGATGAAAAAAAATGAATCTAGGCTTTTAATCGCTTTTTAATTAATACCGTAGCATAAGCAGAAACACCTTCTTCCCTTCCAACAAAACTTAATTTCTCAGTAGTAGTAGCTTTTATTGAAACCAAGTCTTTATCTACCTCCATATATTCTGAGAGGATTTCTTGCATTAAAATAATATAGGGACCAATTTTTGGAGTCTCTAAACAAATAGTAGAATCCAAATTCTCTAAATCATAACCTTTTTTTCTAATTAGAACCATTACTTCTCTTAATAAGACTTTACTATCTATTCCTTTGTATTTAGGATCTGTATCAGGGAAATGAGTGCCAATATCTCCTATATTAGCAGCTCCTAAGAGAGCATCACAAATTGAGTGTACTAATACATCTGCATCAGAATGACCATACCCACCTTTATTATGAGGAATTTTTATCCCACCCAGCCAAAAATCAATACCATCTTTTAATTGATGAACATCAAAACCAAAACCAACTCTAATACTCATATTAATTTATTTGATTTACAGCTTGAGTACCTCCAAAATCCCAAGTTAATGAAAATCGCATTGTATTTGCTAATGGATTTGTCGCCCCCGCACTATTATTTGCATTAATTAAATATGAAAAATCAATTGTATAAACAGTATATTTCATACCCATACCAAAAGTAAAATATTTTCTACCTCCCTTAGTTTCATGCTCACTAAAATAACCACTACGAACTGCAAACTGATCGTCATACCAATACTCCATACCAGTTGAATAGTTAATTTCTCTAAATTCTTCTTTTGGACCTCCAGGAGCATCCCAGAAAGATTGAAACATGCCTTCTACAACACCAACATCAGGATCCATTCCTGCTACCCTATCTGTACCTTCATACTCTGCAGGAGTTGGTACTAATAATTTATTTATATCAAACGCTACAGAAATTTTATTATAAGCATCTATGTCACCACCTAAGGCTAAACCTAATCTTAAATTAATTGGTATAAAATCATCGGAAATTGTTTCAGTATATGAAACCTTACTACCAATATTAGATATGTTACATCCAATCGAAAGGTCAATCTCTTTATCTTTAATTCTCATAGGCTTATTATAAAGTGCTGATAAATCTGCAGCAATTGATTGACCAGCAACTGTTGGTATAGTTCCAGCTGCTTGACCTCCAGTTAAATTTGACAATATATATTTACCACCAACAGACAAAGAAAATGATCTAGACAACTTTCTTGAATATGCTGATCCAATAATATATTCTTTTGGATCATATTTACTTAATTCTGCGCCAGTAACATCAGTGAATGTAATCTCTCCTAGAGAAAAATAGCCTAACTCAAAACCAACCGCTTGATTATCACCAATCTTTTTATAGCCAGTTAAATAAGACAAATTAATATCATTAACTAGAGCCCGTAACCAAGGAACAAAGGAGATTGAAACACCTAAGTCATTCTCAATAAATGCAAATTTTGCAGGATTCCAGTGCATCGAATTAACATCTGGATTCGTTGCAACACCAACATCACCCATAGCACCTGCTCTTGCATCAGGCCCTATTAGAAGGAAAGGAACAGATGTTGTTATAGTATTTAATTTATCCTGCGAAAATGCAGATATACTTATTAATAATGCACTTAATATTCCAAGTATTTTCTTCATCATAATTTAATTTAGTCTACAAATATAGTCCTTTTATCTTAGCAGTAAACGTAACTATTACGGCAATAGTATAATTCTTATTGATTTAGATGAGAAATTACCTCGTGTATCTGTAACTCCTAATTTTGCAATATATATACCTGCACTTATTTTTGCTCCATATAGATTTGTTCCATCCCAACTAATAGGTCCAATTCTATAACCAAAACTATTATAAGATGTTTCTTCTATACTTTTAACCAATATACCAGTCACTGAATAAATATCTAATATATAATCTAACTCTTCATCAGATTTATTATGTTGAAAATAAATGTCGGTCGTGTTAGAAAAAGGATTAGGAAAAGCAGAAAAATCTGCAATTATAAGTTCATTTTCATCAACTACTACAAAATTAATTGTTTCTTCTGAGGGATTATTAAACACATCCCAAACTTTTAAAGTAATTGTATGCTCTCCTTTATCTAGATTATATAAAGGAAACCTAATTTCTCCTCTGCTATAATCATCTTTCTTAGCTTCATAAAAATCATTTATAACATAAGGGGCAGATGTATTATTGTCTAAAATAGCTGTAATATCATGGCCTATTCCATTCCCTACAGTATTAATCCCACTTAAATCAGCAATATCTGCAACCAAAACAGGATCCTTATCTGTAATACCTCCATCTTTAAAGTTCCTATCATTCATAAAAAGAGAAAGCTCTGCTTTATCATAATCATAAATAATATCATCGGCTGTTCCTCCAATAACAAAACTTTCTTCAAAGCCATTCGCATCAGCTGGGTTTAATTCATCGTCATTGATTGCATAATAAGAGATTTTTCCAGTATCAACATAATAAGATATATCTTTTGGCACTATAAAAGAAAATGAAAACTTTCCATTAATAACGGATGCAGATCCTTTATATATTATATTGTTCTGATCTTTATACGGCATAGGTGTACATGACTCTTGCCCTAATGTAGTTCTAATTATTTCTTTATCATAAACTGTGGAATAAATAGTGCCATTAAAATCAGAGAGCAACACGCCATTATCCTCAACTTGCCCTTCAATTGTAACTTCTCCCAAAGCCTTTAATGTGTCGCTTATCATTGTAGTCACGACATCATACTGAGGATAAGCCATTCGAAGTGCAGGATCCCCTAAAAGCGTAAAGTTTCTGTTATTAGGCGATGTTCCACTTAATACTTTTGTCATCTTAAATACATCTCCAAGTCTTGGAAAATTTCCATTTTGTTTTTCAAAAATAGTATTGATAAATTTAGTATTTAAATTATAATTAGGTCCTGAATAAACTAAACGTGTAGTAGTTAATAAGGCAATTGCTCCTCCATCTGGATTTAACAAAACATATTCCCCCGCAGATTTTTGATCAGGATTATCAAAATATGAAAATTTACAAGTTGCTGTCATAAACAAGGGAAGATTATCAAAATTACTCCAATTCTTAATCTGGTCAATCTCTAAAATTCGTTCTTGAGCCCATCCTAAAGGACCTCCATGACCTACGTAATTTACTACTAAAGCACCTTTCTCGATACTATTATTAATTATATTTTGTGCAACTTCACTTCTAGGACCTCCTGGTGTTGATTCTTGAGCATAATTATCTAAATAAATCTTCTTAATGTTTATCTCAGTATAATTATCATCAATAATATTTGCAAGACTATCTGAGTCTCTCATAAATGTATTACCATCTTTAGAATCGCCATCATCAGCAATAAAAGCAATATTATTTCTCCAACTACCAAAAGATGATTTATGATAATATTGCTCCACTTTATCAACCAATATATTTGCTTCTGAAAGAGTAGATACTGGAAATCTACCAACACCAATATCAACAAAATCATTTAAAAATAAACCTTCATCTTCGTCTAATAGTGCAAAATAATCATCTGTAACGTAAGACAAGGTGGGACTTGTAGAGTTTATTGACTGATAAGTAGGTATAAAATTTGTATTATTTTCAACTCTATTTTTAGGGTCATATGATCCATCCCCAAAAAGTAATAAGTATTTCAATTCTGAACCTTCCTTTTCATATTGAAACTTCATAAAGTCACGAATTGCAGAAACATCCTGCATTCCTGAAGAAAACTCATTGTATACTTGTTGAGGAGTAACAACAACTGACTTTAAATTATCTTTGAGCTCATGAAAATCTGCCAAACGGTTTGCCGCATTAAGAAAGTCAGGATGTGATACTATGATGTACTCAACATCTGATCCAATATTATGAATATTCTGATTTAAAATAGGACCTCTTAGCATAGGTGTTAAATAAGCAGAATTATTAAAGACAAAATACTCATGTAGAAAAGTTAAGGAATCATTAAAAAACATAGTATTACCTAATACTGAAGTAGACAATTGTTTGGCATTAGTTGGATCTGTAATATCCCATACTATAAAACCATTAGCATTTTCAATAATAAACTCTCCAACCTCATTACTTATACTTTCAACATCTCTAAAGAAAAGATCATTTCCATGAAGCTTTAATTTCCTTCTAGCATTTATTTCAACATAGTCAAGCCATGCCTTAGCTCCATTATCTGAAGAAGAATACTCTAAATTAACACCTATATTCTGAGAAAATGATAAATAATTCTGATTAATCGAACGCTCTATAGCATATTCAGCATTGTAATTGGGAGAAACAGATGGCAGACTTAAATCAGAGAGAAGATCAGAATTAACACTAATCTTAAATGTAGATGGTTCAAGAGAACGCGCCACAACACCAATCTTAATATTAATTTCTTCCGACTCTACTAGATTAGGGAAAGAAAAATTAAAACTTCGACTATTACCATTTAAAAACTGCTCTCCAAACCATTTTCTTCCAGATTGAATTAAATTTTCTAACTCCTGCTCATGATAGGCATAAGCATTATATTCTGTAATTTGTTTTGTAGCATTCAGAATTGGGGATTTTTCTTCAATTCTAATACCTTGAGAATCATTATCAATAGTAATGAAATAATTTACTTCATTAGCAAAAAGATGAATATCATGTTCAAATAAATTAGAAGTTTCATTAAACCTCCAAATATCCGATGACATTCCATAAAATAACAAATAATCTTCACTCTCAAAGACCCCATTATTATTAATATCATAAATTTTTAGTGGATTCTCAATTAAATCAGAAAATCTGTACTCGGAATTCAACTTTGGTAACATCCCTCCTCCATTACCAAATAATTTTATAGATTTAGTTTGTAGGTCTGAAGTATTAATTCCTAAGTTCTTTAAATCCGAATAAGTTAATTTATAAACTCCATTACTAGAAGTAGAAATTTTATACCAATCTCCTTCTGATAAAACAGAATTGTCTTCGGCCAACAAACTAGATAAGTAAGCTAAAATAAATAATAGTAAAAAAAAGTACCTTTTCATGAATGCAAATTTATATATCCTTACTTAATAATATAAAGAGAACGAAGAATAAATATAAATATTATACAATTTCCATCTAGTGAAAGGTGTTTCTAAATAATTTGTTTATTTTTGTGGAATTGAATAAAGAAAAAACCCAACTATGTTTAACAAAATCTCAAAAACTCTAATTGCAATCTCTGTATTCTTGTTTACATATGATTCGGCACAAGCTCAAGATCCTGCATTTAGTCAGTTTTATGCGAATCCACTATACTTAAATCCTGCATTTGCAGGTGCTGGAGAAGGGGGTTGTCCAAGAGCAAACCTAAATTACAGAGATCAATGGCCTGGAATAGGAAGGACATATATAACAACTTCTGCCTCTTGGGATCAACATGTTAATCAAATTGGAGGGGGACTAGGTGTTATAGTTTCTCAGGATAGAAGCGGTGCTGGCAACCTAAATACTTCTCATGCATCCCTATTGTATTCATATCACTTACAAGTAAACAACTCATTTGCATTTAAAGCAGGATTTGAAGCTTCATATAGAATGATAAATCTTGACTGGACTAATTTGACGTTTGGAGACATGATAGACCCTCAATACGGCTTCATTTATCCAACAAATGAAGATATTAATAATTATACAGAATCGGTGAACTTTCCTGATTTCTCGGCAGGTTTCATTGGATATCAAGAAAATCTATACTTTGGGTTTGCAGCCCATCACTTAACCCAACCAAACCAAGGATTCATTAGTGAAAGTCAATTGCCAAGAAAATATACAGCTCATATTGGAGGTAAATTTCCACTAACTAGATACAAGAACAAGATAACTGAAGTTTCTCCAAATTTCCTATACCAAAGACAACAAGACTTCCAACAATTTAATTATGGAATATATGTTAATAGAGGTCCAATAGTTGGAGGTTTATGGGCTAGAAATAGTTTAAAAAACTTTGATTCTTTTATTCTTATGTTAGGTTTGATACAAGATACTTTTAAATTTGGATATAGCTATGACATTACAGTAAGTAATTTAAAAAACAGTAATACCTTAGGGGCACATGAGCTGTCATTTACGTTATTTATGCCTTGTAGATCAAGAAGTAAATCATTCAATACAATAAGTTGCCCACAATTTTAGTTAAATTAAAACAAATTACTATTTTTAATAAAAAGAAATGAAAACACATAAATTAATTTTAGCAATTAGCACCATATTCCTTATCACTTCATGTACCAGTACCAGAAAAGATTCTTCAACAACAGGATGGGAATACAATAATTCAAAGAATGGAGGATTTGAAACAAACAAGCGGTTTGTTGAGCAAGCAACTGGACCAGGATTGACTTTTATTGAAGGTGGGTCCTTCACAATGGGAAGAGTAGAGCAAGATATAATGTATGAATGGGACAATATACCGAGAAGGCAATCTGTTTCCTCTTTTTATTTAGATATAACTGAAGTAAGAAATGTAGATTATCTAGAGTATCTATTCTGGCTAAATAGAGTTTATGGCCAATCATATCCTGAAGTTTATCAGAAAAATCTACCTGACACTTTAGTATGGAGAGATAAATTAGGCTACAATGAACCATTAGTTAATCAATACCTAAGACATCCTGCATATGAAAATTACCCTGTAGTTGGAGTTAGCTGGAAACAAGCTACAGATTATTGTGCTTGGAGAACAGATAGAGTAAATGAAAGGATTCTAATTGACAATGGAATTCTTAAAGAAGATATGGAACAGATGGATGATAATGTCTTCACAACACAAGCTTACCTTAAAGGACAGTATGAAGGAATTGTGCGAAGAAATCCAAGAAACCTTACTAATGAAAATTATGGAAGCGGTGAAAAAACAAGAACTATCAGAATGGAAGACGGACTATTACTTCCAAACTACAGACTTCCAACTGAAGCTGAATGGGAATTTGCAGCACTTGGATATGTTGGAAACACTCAAGATGAAAATACTAATGAAAGAAAAATCTATCCTTGGAATGGATCATCATTAAGAAATGGAAACAAAAAGAATCAAGGCGAGATTATGGCAAACTTCAAAAGAGGTAGAGGTGATAATATGGGGGTTGCTGGAAATCTAAATGATAACGCAGATATTCCGACTGTTGTACGTTCTTATTGGCCAAATGATTATGGATTATATAATATGGCCGGTAATGTGTCAGAATGGGTAATGGATGTATATAGACCAATTATTGAACAAACCACTACTGCAGATCACAGAAGCTTTAGAGGGAATGTATTTCTAACACAAAAGAGAGATGAAGATGGTTTTATCGCTGAAAAAGATAGTTTAGGTAGAATTATAATGGTACCTGTTGATGTTCAGGGGAATGCTTACAGAAGAAATTATAAAAAATCAGATAACATAAATTACCTAAATGGAGATATTGAGTCTCAAATGGGTATAGATTGGAATAATTTCCTTGATGAACAAACAACATTAGATACTTCCAAGATTCAAATTGACAAATGGAACCAAAATGCTTCTAAATATAAAGATGATGCCCCTGAAGGTAATAGTAATGAAATGTATGCATATGGGGAGTCATCATTAATAACTGACAGAACAAGAGTATTTAAAGGAGGCTCATGGAAAGATAGAGCATACTGGCTAAATCCTGGAACAAGAAGGTTTCTAGATCAAGATCAATCAACAGACGCAATAGGATTTAGATGTGCAATGGACAGAGTAGGCTCACCAACTAGTAGAGCAAAAGAGAACCAAAGAAGAGCAACAGATTACAGCAAGAAAAGACAATAAAACTATATTAAAATTATAAAACAAAACCCCATTAATAATGGGGTTTTGTTTTATACTTGTATATGAAAATAAAAGAACTACATAATCTCTTCTTAAACAACCCTGTTATATGTACAGACACACGTAAAATCAAAAAAGGAAGCATTTTCTTTTGTCTAAAAGGCAAAAATTTTAATGGGAATACATTTGCAAAAGAAGCTATAAAAAAAGGCTGTAAATATTCAATAACGGACGACCCAAAATCAGAAATTCATCCAAAAATAATTGTAGTTAATAATGTTTTAGAAACCCTACAAAAACTAGCAACATACCATAGAAAAAAATTAAACATCCCAATTATAGGAATAACAGGAACAAATGGTAAAACTACTTCAAAAGAATTGATTAATGCTATTTTAAAATCTGAAAAAAAATGTTATGCAACAAAAGGAAATTTCAATAATCATATAGGCGTTCCTTTAAGTATATTAGAAATAAATAAAACTCATAACATTGCAATTATTGAAATGGGAGCAAATCATTTGAAAGAAATTAATTTTTTATGCAAAATTGCACAACCTACTCATGGGATCATAACAAATATTGGTGTAGCACACTTAGAAGGTTTTAAAGATATTCAAGGTATAATCAATACAAAAAATGAACTATATAAATATTTATACAGAACAAAAGGACATATCTTTATAAATAATGACGATCAATTATTAATCTCTCTTAGCAAGAATATATCTAAAACATCATACGGCAAAAGGGGAGAAACTAAAACATCTCTTATAAACAATACTCCTTTCTTAGATATTAAATGGAATAAAACTATAATCTACAGTAATTTAATTGGGGATTACCAATATGATAATATATCATTAGCAATATGCATTGGTAACTATTTTAAGATCTCAAGTAATAACATAAAAATAGCATTAGAATCTTACGTTCCAAAAAACAATAGATCACAAATTATTAAAAATGATACGAATACAATAATTTTAGATGCTTATAATGCTAACCCCTCTAGCATGAAGGCAATGATAGAATCTTTTCACAAACAAAAATATAAGAACAAAGTATGTATACTAGGAGATATGCTTGAACTAGGTAATTCATCTCATAAAGAACACCTTGCAATTATTCAACTATGCAAAAAACTGGAACTAAAGTGTTATTTTGTTGGAATAGAATTTAATAACGTTTTAAATACGTCTTTTCTATCTAGAAAAGAACTAGAAAAACATATAAAAGAAAATCCATTTAAAAATAAAACCTTACTTCTAAAAGGATCAAGAGGAATAGGTCTTGAAAAGCTAGTTAAATTTCTTTAAGACTCAGTAATAGAGTCTTCAAATAACTTTTTAAAAATAAAATAGCATATAGATAGAAATCCCCCTAAGAATCCTAAGAGTATTGCAGATATCCTTAATTCATTATATTCCTCAAGAGGCAAGATTGGACTATCAATAATATTAATAATAGGAGTCTGATTTAACAATGTTATTTTAGAAAGCTCTAAATTCTTAATTATCTCAAGATACATTGTACTCAGCACCTCAACATCTCTCATAAGTTGTAACTCTAATAGTCTTCCAGATGCCTTGATTATTCTTGTATTAATATCTTTAACCCGGGCGAACTCTCTCTCAGCATTCTCAAGTTCTAAGAAAATTGAATCTGCCCTATTTCTTAAAAAATTCAATGTCTGATTTGCCTGAGCTGTTTTATTAGATGTATACATTTTAATCATTTCATCAATAAGTTTGACCGAAAACTCTTTTGCAAACTCATCATCTAAAGAAATATATGATAATTTAATGATATTTGCGTCAGTTGATTCTAATTCAACTGTTAATTGCGAGTTTATAATGTCCTTCCAAATAATTCCACTAATACTATCATGAATAAATGATAAATCACCATTAAAAGCAATGCTTTCAAGACTCTCATCTCCCATCCAAGAATCCCTCATTTCATTTATCTCAATGTAATGCTCAATAATCAGGTCATCTTTACTATTAACTTTAGCTTGTCGCATTAACGCCCTGTCAATCACTACTCTTGACTTAAAAAGTTCTAAAATATTACTTTGACTAAAAGTGGAGCTTGATGTTCGGCCAATATCTAATCCCAATTGAGATGCAATTCCTAATACACCTGCTTTATTTCCTCTATTTTCACCTTCAACAACAAAAGTAACCTCAGCTTTATATCTAGTCTCATCAAGAAAAGAAAGAAAAATACCAAACAAGAAAAAAACAAAACAAATACTAATAATATTAATTTTCTTTTCCCATATATACTGCTTATAATCAGATATGGTTATCAGAATATCTTTTAACGTTATCTCATCTTTATACTTATCCATTATTCTGCATTTACTTTATCAACTAACAACCACAATGTAAGAACTGCAGTAATCTTTAGCATCACATTCTCAATTTGCTTATTCCAATCTACAGGGTTTTCATTGATTTTCTTCTCTTTAACGAGTTTGTTAGACACAATAATAGTCGAACCTTTTTTTATTTTCGGAGATATAGAGAATAAGCCAAGATTAAAAGACTTCTTAGTAATCCCATTTGGATATACTACTACAGTATTACTTTTCTTATTAGTTTTTGTAAAGCCTCCAGCAAAATTGTTAACATAATAATTGGCCCTCTTTCTACTAAAGTGAGGCGCACTAATAGAAGCTCCTTCAAGATTCATTAAATCTCCTGTAATATGAACAACATCCATAATCTTTGGAACAATAACACTATCGCTCTCTATCAATACAATATTATGTTTTGAATTTTCCGAACTTATTGCTTTTGACAAATCTAAATATACCATGTCATAACCAAATTTTATATCATTATTTAAAATAGGATTCAGCTGGTTTTCTTCTTTTCTCAAATCATTTGTATAAATAAGTGCAAGTTCAGGATCTGATAAAATACGTTCTTTAAGCTCATTAGATATATTGAAATCTTCAGGCAAATTATCAACATCTTCATTTATCTCAAATTTACGATACATTCTTACACCATCTAGATATGCATAATCTGTCAAACCTCCTGCTCTTTTAATTAATGAAGATATCTTCTCATTTTTTGAAATTAAAGTATATACTCCAGGATACTTAACCTCCCCAGATAAAACAACATTCTTTGCTGATTCAAAATCAGGGTTTTCCCTAACAAAAACCTGATCAAATGGTTGTAACTCAAATGATTCAGATTCAGGACTTACTATTAAACTCTCACCAACTTTAATAGTTTTAATAACTACTCTTCTTGGTTTTAATTTATTAGATGAGATATCGTAATCCATAATTCTACTAATTTCCACTCTACTATTCTCAGCTTTCTGTGTTAAACCACCTGCTTGCAAGAGGACATCCTGTAATGTCATGCCATAGCCGTACTCAAAATCTCCAGCATCTCTAACAGCTCCTTTAATTGAAACAAAAAATTCATCATCAAAATCATCAACAGACAAAACACGTATAATGTCATATTCTTGTAATAAAATATTATCTTCATGATTTGAATTCTTAATTACTTCATCTAAGTTTATTGCTAGATGTGATTTAGTTCTATCAGGATTTAATCTAATAACATATACTTTATCTAAGAAAGTCTTTTCGTCTATACATTTTGCTTTAGTTAGTAAATCTAGCAATCTTTCTCCTTTCTTAAACTGATAATCACCTGACACACCAATACTACCTTTAATCGATACAACATCTGAAAGCCTATTAGAAATAGCATTTACAATAATTACATCTCCATTTTGAATAGCAGTAGAATTAAGATGATCTTCATGAACATCATTTACTGTTATTGCATTGTATTCAATCCTCTTTAAAGTTATAACATCAGAAAAAGCATTTGGCATAAAGCTACCGGAATATTTAATAATATCAGAAACTGTTTCGCCTGACTTTGCTTCATAAGTGTATGGACGATTTACAGCACCCATTACTTCAATAATATTCTTTGCAGGAGGAACAAGAATATAATCTCCATCTTGCAAATAAATGTCTTGTGAACGTGTAGGATTAAATAAAAAATGATATACATCTAATGAATCAACTGTTTTTCCATCACGTTTTATATAAATATTACGTACAGTCCCTAACTGATTAGGACCTTTAGCTGCAATTAGTGCGTTAAAAGCTGTATTAATTGCTGGTATTGAATATGAGCCTGGATTATAAACTTCTCCCACAATATTCACTGTAATAACTCTTGAATAAGACAATGTAACATCTATTTCAGAATTTTTCATGTCTAAGAAAGATGAGAATCTACTTTTAAGTAAAGAACGCATCTTTTTAAAAGTCAATCCTTTAACATAAATTCTGCCATAAGAGCTTGGTGTAATATATCCCCTTTCATCTACTAAAAGTGTCTCTGAGAATTGAGAATAACCCCAAACAGAGATTGAAATTTCATCTCCACTTCCTACCTTATAATTTTCTGGAGCTTTTGCATCTAGTGACTTCTGATAAAATGACAACTTATTATTTCTGAAAATATCTTGCCCGTATATTTTTGCTTTTGGATAACTAACTGTATCTAATATAAGAGTATCTCCAAAACTTTTATAAAAATCTTCTAGATTATAATTTGGAGCTAATGAGTCTTTAATGTTATTAATATATTTTCCACTTGATGCTTTAAAATCCATTGCTTCAGCAATTTCAGCATTTGAAAAACCCATTTTTTTAAGAACTTGTTCTGATGGAATATCAGATGGTCGCAAATCTTCAGGCTTAGCATCTGAAGGAAGAAATTCTAAATATATAGGGTTTGTTTTTGATTGATTAGTATTAACTTGAGAGCTTACACTAAAGGAAAGAAAAATTAAACAAGATAGTAAGATTGATTTTTTCATAATTGTTATTTTAAAACAGAACGAGAAATTACAATTCTTTGAATCTCCGATGTTCCTTCATAAATTTGTGTGATCTTTGCATCACGCATCAAGCGTTCAACATGATATTCCTTAACAAAACCATACCCACCATGTACTTGTACGGCTTCTGTAGTAGTTTTCATTGCAGTTTCTGATGCAAAGACCTTAGCCATTGCTCCAGCTTTATCATAATTCTTCCCATTATCTTTAAGCCAAGCCGCCTTTAAGCAAAGCAATCTTGCTGCATCAATCTCTGTAGCCATATCAGCAAGCTTAAAAGCAATGGCTTGATGCTTAGATATCTCCTTTCCGAATGCTTTCCTTTGTTTAGAATATTGTAATGCTAATTCATATGCTCCTGATGCAATACCTAAAGCTTGAGCAGCAATACCAATTCTTCCTCCAGACAATGTTTTCATAGCAAAAGTAAACCCAAAACCATCTTCACCAATCCTATTTTCTTTAGGCACTTTAACGTCTGTAAACATAACAGAATGCGTATCAGACCCTCTAATGCCAAGTTTATTTTCTTTTTCCCCAACCATAAAACCTTCCATACCTTTCTCAATAATAAAAGCATTAATACCCTTATGTCCTTTTTGCACATCAGTCTGTGCCATTACTAAATAAACGGAAGCAGAATTTCCATTTGTTATCCAATTTTTTGTTCCATTTAGTAAATAATGATCACCTTTATCAAATGCTGTTGTTTTTTGAGATGTTGCGTCACTTCCTGCTTCAGGTTCAGATAAACAAAAAGCACCAATAATTTCTCCACTTGCAAGAGGCTTCAAGTATTTTTCCTTTTGTTCTTCAGTTCCAAATGTTTCTAAACCCCAACAAACTAAAGAGTTATTCACTGACATAACTACAGCACAAGAAGCATCTACTTTCGATATTTCCTCAATTGCTAAGATATATGAAATTGTATCCATTCCAGCTCCTCCATATTTTGGATTTACCATCATTCCTAAGAAGCCTAACTCTCCTAACTTTTTTATCTGTGTAGATGGGAAGGTCTGTGTCTCATCCCTTTCAATCACTCCTGGCAACAACTCAGTTTGAGCAAAATCTCTTGCAGCATCTCGAATCATCTTATGCTCTTCTGTAAAATCAAAGTTCATAATTCTGGTGTTTTTGTAAAATCAACGCAAAAATACATTTTTTAAACTACTTTTGAAAAATGACCTACAAGAATAATTATTATACTGTATTAGGTGTAATGTCAGGCACCTCTTTAGATGGAGTAGATTTTGCATTATGCACTTTTGAAAAAAATAAAGTATGGAAATTTAAAATTAAGAAATGCAAGACAATAAATTACAACAATATATGGAGAAATACTTTACAGAATCTACATAAAAAAAATAAAAAAACTATTGCTAAGACTAATATTGAGTATGGAAAATATCTAGCAAAGCTAATAAACGTATTTTTAGATAAAGAAAAAGTAGATTTCATTTCTTCACATGGACATACTATTTTTCATGATCCTAATAACAACTATACTTTACAAATTGGAGATGGTAATATTATTTCACAAAAAACAAAACTTACAACTATTAATGATTTTAGAAGTTTAGATGTTTCTTTAAATGGACAAGGAGCACCTCTAGTTCCTATTGGAGATCTACATCTTTTTCAAGATTACAAGTTCTGTGTTAATCTAGGTGGATTTGCTAACATTTCAATCAAAGAGAAAGATACTATTACTGCATTTGACATCTGTCCTGTTAATATAATAATGAACACATTGAGTAAAAAACTAGGCAAAGAATATGATGAAAATGGTGATTTTGCAAAAAAAGGAATCCTACTACCTAAACTATTAAAAAAGCTTAATACATTATCATTTTACCAGCAAAAACCCCCAAAATCATTAGGAAGAGAATGGGTGGAACAGTTTATCAATCCTATAATACTAAATTACAAGCCAGAAGATGTCCTTAATACTCTTTGTGAACATATTGCTATTCAAATTAGCAAACATTTGACAGAAGATAAAGTATTAGTTACTGGGGGTGGAGTATATAATAAATTTTTAATGAATCGCATTAAACATTACTCAAATGCAGAGATCATAATTCCTTCCAAAAAAATTGTTGATTATAAAGAAGCCTTGATTTTTGCTTTTCTTGGAGTTTTAAGGAGTATAAATAAAGTAAACTGTTTACGATCAGTCACTGGAGCAATAAGAGATAATTGTGGAGGAATAATTTACAATCCATGATTATAAAAATATAATAGCTAGCTCTATTTTCTGAAGTGTAATTGATACATTTGCAAAAAATAATATTACAAGGATGAAAGAGTTGTTGAAGAAATTTGAAAATAAAAAACCTGAACTAGTTTTTGAATGGAAAGATTCCAAGTCAGATGCTGAAGGATGGATAGTAATGAACTCTTTAAGAGGTGGAGCTGCTGCTGGAGGCACAAGAATGAGGATTGGTGTATCTAAAGATGAAGTATTAGCACTTGCTAAAACTATGGAAGTAAAATTCACTGTTGCTGGACCTGCTATTGGCGGCGGAAAATCTGGAATTAATTTTGACCCAAGAGATCCAAGAAAGAAAGATGTACTAAAAAGGTGGTATGCTGCAGCAAAACCATTTTTAAAAAACTATTATGGCACTGGAGGAGACATGAATGTAGATGAGGTAGATGAAGTAATTCCAATTTGCGAAGAAAATGGCATATTATTTCCTTTAGAAGGAGTGATTAGAGGTCATTATAAAAAAAATGAGAAGGAGACATTAAAAATTATAAACCAATTATCAAAAGGTGTACCCCTAATTGTAAAAGACATAAATTTAACTCCGGATCCAACAAAAAATTATTCAGTAGGAGATTTAATTACTGGTTATGGAGTATCTGAAGCTATTTTACATTATTATAAAATTTATGGGGGAGATGTAAAGGGAAAAAGACTAATAGTTCAGGGATGGGGAAATGTAGCGGGGGCAGCGGCTTTCTACCTAGCAAAAGCTGGAGCAATACTAATTGGCATTATCGATAAGGCAGGTGGAGTAATAAAAGAAGATGGATTTACTTTTGATGAAGTTAAATCTCTCATTAACAATAGAACCTCAAACTTCTTAGAAACAAAAAACATGATGAATTTTGAACAAATAAATGAGAAGATTTGGGGTGTTGGGGCTGAAATATTTGTTCCAGCAGCCGCTTCAAGACTATTATCTCAGAACCAATTAGACCAAATGATTAAAAATGGGTTGGAAGTAATATCAGCAGGAGCAAATGTGCCTTTTGCAGATAAAGAAATCTTCTTTGGACCAATATCAAAAAATGCTGACAAAGCAATAAGTGTTTTGCCTGATTTCATTGCTAATTGTGGAATGGCTCGAGCTTTTTCCTATTTTATGCAAGATGATTGCCAAATAAGTGATATTGCTATATTTACAGCTGTTTCAAAAACTATAAAAGATGCTTTAAAAAGAACGTTTGAAAAGAATAATACCAAAACTAACATCTCCAAAACTGCATTTGAAATTGCTTTAAAACAACTAATATAAATTAAATTACTATGTATAATGACTTCTTAATGACCGAATTTCTTGAAAATAAACTAATAGATTATCTATGGCTACTTACGGCAATTATGATCGGTTTATTATTTAAAAAACTAATTGCAAGATATTTTAGTCGACTACTATTTAAAATTGTTGGTAAGAAGGATAGTTCTATAGGAGTTGAGAGGTTTGATGAACTGCTTACAAAACCTATCGGACTTTGTGTAATGCTATCGATAATATTCTTAGGTGCTAGTCATATTCAATATCCTTCAGCGTGGGGTTTAGTTGCTGAAAATCAAATTGGCATAAAGATGTTTATAAATAAAGGATTTGCACTTTTATATGTTTTTTCAATATTCTGGATATTACTTAGACTTATTGACTATGTTGGATTAATACTTTATATGAGAGCTGAAGAGACCGAAAGCAAAATGGACGACCAGCTTATCCCTTTCATTATTGAAATTGCAAAAATACTCACGTATTTATTTGCAATATTTATTATTATGGGAAATATTTTTGATGTAAATGTTACAGCTCTTGCGACTGGCCTTGGAATTGGTGGAATCGCAATCGCTATGGCATCTAAAGAAAGTCTAGAAAATCTTCTTGGCTCGTTCACTATTTTTTTTGACAGACCTTTTACTGTAGGTGATGTTGTTACAGCAGGTAATGTAACTGGAGTAGTTGAGAAAGTTGGATTTAGAAGTACCCGTATCAGAACTTTTGATAAAAGTATTGTGACAGTCCCTAATAAGAATATGATCTCCACGGAACTTGATAACCTTGGAGAAAGACCTGTTCGAAGAGCAAAATTTAATATTGGACTTACTTATGATGCTAGCATTGAACAAATAAAAAAAGTAGTAAATGATATTCAAGAAATGATAGACAAACATCCTAAAACGAATCAAGATGGACGAGTTCGATTTAAAGAGTTTGGAGGTAGTTCATTAGACATTATGGTATTGTATTTTGTTGATAGTCCAAATTGGGATGATTTTATAGACACAAAAGAAGATATAAACTATAAAATTATGGAAATTGTACAAAAGAACAAATGTGATTTTGCCTTTCCTTCTTCAACAGTATATTTACACAAAAATAATTAAAGCTTAATTTTATGATATTCACACTTATGATTGTAGTCTTTGTAGTAGGCTACTTATTAATTGCACTAGAACACCCTATCAAAGTAGATAAAGCAGCATCTGCTCTCATTATAGGAGGATTAACATGGGCACTTTTTGCATTTACAGGTATTAACCATCAAGATCTTACGTACGAAATCCAACATCATTTGGTGGATATTGCAGAAATATTATTTTTTCTTTTAGGAGCAATGACAATAGTTGAACTAGTAGATGCTCATAATGGTTTCTCAATAATTACTAATAAAATTACAACAAATAAAAAGATATACCTAATTTGGATTCTAAGCACTATAACATTCTTTTTCTCAGCAATTTTAGATAATCTAACAACTTCCATTGTTATGGCAGCTCTTATAACTAAGTTAATCAAGGATAAACAAACACTATGGCTTTTTGCTGGTGTTATTATCTTGTCAGCTAATGCTGGTGGAGCATGGTCTCCAATTGGAGATATTACTACAATAATGCTTTGGATTGGTGGCCAAGTTAGTGCTGTTAACGTCATCTCTTCAGTTTTAATACCTTCGATTGTATGCGCAGTAGTTCCATTAATCTATCTAACATTTAGACTTAAAGGTGAAATTGAAAGACCTGAATTAGAAGAATTAAAAGAGGATAAAAACAACGTTACAACTTCATTTGAAAGAAATTTAATATTCTCTTTAGGTGTTTTAGGATTACTTTTTGTGCCTGCTTTTAAGATAATAACACACCTACCACCTTATGTAGGAATGATTTTTTCTTTAGGAGTTCTTTGGTTTGTGACTGAAATTATACATAGAAATAAAAATAATGAAGAAAAATCTCAACTTTCAGTTATAGGAGTATTAAAGAAAATAGATACAGCAACTATTTTCTTCTTTCTTGGAATACTACTTGCTGTAGCAGGATTACAATCTGCTGGCCATTTAGATATTGTAGCAACATATTTAGACACAACCTTTAATGGCCAAACAACTAAAGGTATCTATATCATAAATTTAGTTATTGGATTATTATCATCCATAGTTGATAATGTACCATTAGTAGCTGGAGCAATGGGAATGTATCCAATAGCAGAATCAGGACTTTATGCAATGGATGGTAAGTTTTGGGAGTTTCTTGCTTATTGCGCAGGTACTGGAGGATCAGTCTTAATTATTGGGTCAGCTGCTGGTGTAGCTGTTATGGGTATCATAAAAATTGATTTTATTTGGTATCTAAAAAATATTTCTATTTTAGCACTTATGGGATATATAGCAGGAGCAGCTACTTATATCTTAATGCAATAAAATTTGTAACTATCGTTTAAGTTAAAAATAATTCTATGATTCCATTACTTCAAATTGATACAATCACTGAGCTACTCAAATCTTCAAATGCATCAGATAGCATAGTAAACCCTGAAATAACTGAAAAAACAATTTCCGTAATGAAATTAATTACTAGTGGAGGCATAGGAGGAACTATAATTATGTCTACATTGGGAATACTGTCTATTTATGCAATTTATATTTTGTTTGAACGATATTCTGCTATCAAAAAAGCAAGTCAAGAAGATGAAAATTTTCTTAAGAGTATTAGAGATTTTGTTGAGGCAAAAGATATTGAAGCAGCGAAAACACTCTGCAAAAATACTGACAATCCAATTGCAAGAATGATTGAGAAAGGGGTAAATAGAATTGAAAAACCAATGACAGATATCTCCGCTGCTATTGAAAACCAAGGAAAATTAGAGGTCTATAAAATGGAAAATAATTTAGCCAATCTAGCAACAATATCTGGTGCTGCACCAATGATTGGGTTCTTAGGAACTGTAATTGGCATGATCGTTGCTTTTCATGAAATGGCAAGTGCAGGAGGAAACATAGACGTAGAAATGCTTTCTAAAGGCATCTATACAGCCATGGTAACAACAGTTGCGGGATTAGTTGTAGGTATTATCGCTTTTATTGCATATAATTATTTAGTAAGTAAAGTAGATAAAGTAGTTTTTCAATTAGAAGCTAGAACTACAGATTTTCTTGACATTTTACATCATAATGAATAATGGCACTAAAAAGTAGAAATAAGGTAAGCGCTGCCTTTAATATGTCATCAATGACGGACATCGTCTTTTTATTGTTAATCTTTTTTATGCTTACCTCTACACTTGTAAGTCCAAATGCATTAAAGCTACTGCTTCCTAATAGTAATGCAAAAACACTAGAAAAACAAACTATTTCTATATCAATTACTCCTGAGATTGATTTTTATATCAATGAAAAACAAGTAAATGAGAACTACATTGAGCAAGAACTTAAATTATTGATTGGTAATGAAAAAGAACCTGCTATAATTCTGCATGCAGATAAAACAGTTGACATAGAGCATGTTGTCAAAGTTCTAAATATTGCTTACAACAACAAATATAAAATTGTACTAGCTACAAAACCAAAATAAATGAGTTCATCTTATAAAAAAGATAAACATAAAGGTATAATTGGAACCATCTTATTTCATGGATTACTTTTAATCGCCTTTCTTTTTATGGGACTTACTTATCAAGACCCTCCTCCAGAAGAAGAAGGCATAAGTATTAATTTTGGTTTTACAAATGAGGGATTAGGAGAGATTGCCCCAGAAAGTACTGATAAAAAAATAGAAATAGTAGAGAAGAAAATAATTGAGCAGCAAATAGAAAGGACTGAAAAAATTATTACTCAATCAGAAATAGAGACACCAGTGGTTGAAACAACAGAAGAGAAGAAGATAGTTAAAATAGAAAAGTCTCAAGAGGAAGTAATTGAGGAAAAAAAACCAGAAGTAAATAAAAAAGCACTATATACTGGTAAAAAGAAAAATCAGAATAAATCAGAAGGAGAAAAATATAGAGAAGGAAATCAAGGAGTAATAGATGGTGATCCAAATTCAGAAGTATATAATGGTGGTGGAATAGGAGAAGACGGAACAGTTTATCAGTTAGGAGGTAGAAAACTAGAATTTAAAGCAAAGCCTATTTATAACATGCAAGTTGAAGGAACAGTAGTTGTAGCTATTACTGTTAACAGATTGGGAGATGTAATAAATGCTACTGCTGGAATTAAAGGATCCACAACTCTGAACAAAAAACTATTACAAAGAGCAAAAACAGCAGCTTTAAAAACTAAATTTGATCCAAAACAAAGTGCACCAACTAATCAACAAGGAAAAATCATCTACCATTTTAGCCTTAATTAATGAATTATCGATCAACACTTGAATATCTTGTTTCTAAACTACCAATTTACCAAAGAGAAGGAGCTGCTGCGTACAAAAAAGATATTGGTAATATTATTGCAGCAAGTAAACATCTAGGAAATCCTCATAAGAAATTTAAAAGCATACATATTGCAGGCACAAATGGTAAAGGATCAGTAGCTCATATGATTGCATCTATAATGCAAGAGAGTGATTATAAAGTTGGCCTTTACACCTCTCCTCATCTCAAAGATTTTAGAGAAAGAATTAAGATAAATGGAAAAATGATATCGAAGAAAGATATAGTCGCCTTTGTTGATGAGAACAAATTCATTTTTGATAGAATGAAACTTTCCTTTTTTGAGTTTACAGTTGCTATAGCTTTTGATTTCTTCGCTAAAGAAAATGTTGACATTGCTATCATTGAAACAGGTTTAGGTGGCAGATTAGATAGCACTAATATTATCAAACCTGAATTATCAGTCATTACAAATATTGGGTTTGATCATACTAATTTACTAGGTAATTCTTTAGAAGAAATATGCCTGGAAAAAGCCGGAATTATTAAATATAATGTACCGGTAATAATTGGAAAGAAACAAAAAGAAACTACTAGAATCTTTGAAGAAACTTGCAGAAAAAACAATACTACTATTACATATTCTAAAGAGAAAAATATATACAAAACAGACTTATTAGGAGAATATCAGAAAGAAAATATTGAAACTACAATTACAACTATAAAAGAACTGCAAAAAAATAATTGGAATATTAGTGAGGCAAGTATTAAAAGAGGATTATTAAAAGTTGTCGAGAATACATCATTATCTGGAAGATGGCAGATATTAAATAAATCTCCTTTAATTATCTGTGACACTGGTCATAATGAAGATGGAATAAAAGCAATTATTAAACAATTAAATAAACTAAATTATAATAGACTTCACTTTGTTTACGGAACTGTTAATGATAAGAAATTGGAAAAAATACTAGCTATTTTACCAAAACATGCAAAATATTACTTCTGCAAACCTAATATTCAAAGAGGATTAAATGAAAATATATTAATGTCCTTTGCTAATCATGTAGGTTTGGAAGGAGAATCTTACTCTTCTGTAAACAAAGCGCTTGAATCTGCAAAAATTAATGCAAATATAGATGACTTAATATTTATTGCAGGCAGTATATTTTTAGTAGCTGAAGTTATTTAATTTATTTTATTTAATCCTTGACTTTAATAAGAAATGATATATATTTGCAAACCATTCTTGGGCGATTAACTCAGTTGGTTCAGAGTGCCTCCTTTACACGGAGG
>CEVW01111599.1_pt1 | contig 35015 bp, 32 predicted proteins | sample 427061 | NCBI WGS metagenome assembly CEVW01 (sample SAMEA2623774, study PRJEB7988) | marine metagenome | biome: marine biome (ENVO:00000447); feature: surface water layer (ENVO:00002042); material: "saline water (ENVO:00002010), including plankton (ENVO:xxxxxxxx)" | depth 5 m
AGTAGTGGAAACTATGATGAGTGAAATTAAAGAATCTATCTCATCAAATAACTCAGTATTTTTAAGGGGTTTTGGAACTTTTAAACCCAAAAAGAGGGCTGAAAAGACCGGAAGAAATATCAAAAAGAATACAACTATTATCATTCCAGAACACCACATTCCTGCATTTAAACCTGCTAAAATATTTATTGAAGAGGTAAAAAATAATGTAAAATAAACTTTTTATAAAAGTTATAACGAATAAAATATGTCAGGAGCTAAGAAAAAGAAAAGATTAAAAATTGCTACTCACAAACGTAAGAAGCGTTCAAGAAAAAATAGACACAAAACTAAATAGACTTTAGTTTTATAATATTATCTCTTTAACGAAATAGCCATGAAATACGATCTTATAATCGACTCAAGGCCTTCTGAAGTAGTGATTGCGCTTTTGCGTGACGGACTTCTAATAGAACTTCATAAAGAAAAGCACGACAATAATTTTTCAGTAGGTGATATCTACTTAGGAAAAGTCCGAAAGACTGTTCCTGGGCTAAATGCTTCATTTGTTAATACCGGCTATGAAAAGGATGGTTTCTTACACTATCTTGATCTAGGACCCCAATTTAATTCATTCAAGAAATTTACCAGGAAAGCTATTGACAAAAAACTAAATACAGCTTCATTAAAGAACTTTAAAAAAGAAGCTAACCTTGAGAAAGAAGGCAAAATAAATAATACTCTTAAAGGAGGAGATCTACTCTTAACTCAGATTTCAAAAGAACCAATCTCAACAAAAGGACCAAGACTTACAACAGAAATCTCACTTGCTGGAAGATATATGGTATTACTGCCATTCTCTGACAAAGTATCAATATCTCAAAAAATTAACAGCCCTAAAGAGAAGACAAGATTAAAAAAACTTATTAAAAGTATAAAACCGCATGGGTTTGGGGTTATTATAAGAACCGTAGCAAAAGACATAAAGGTAGCTGAGCTTGATAAGGATTTAAAGAACCTTTATAAGAAATGGCAACGAATAAGTAAAAAGTTAAGAAATGCTAAACCAGCTACAAGAATTCACGGCGAATTGAACAAATCATCAGCTATATTAAGAGATTTAATGAGCGCAAAATTTGATAGTATTTATGTAAACAATACGGAATTAAAATCTGAACTAAAAGAATACTTATCAAGAATAGCTCCTGATCAGGAAAAGATTGTAAAACTGCATAGAAAAGACACACCAATATTTCAGGAATTCAATGTTACCAAGCAAATTAAAGGTGCATTTGGGAAAAATGTAACTATGAAAAAAGGAATCTATCTTGTAATTGAACATACTGAAGCATTACATGTAATTGATGTTAATAGCGGAAAGAAAGTAGATGCTAAAAAAGATCAAGAAGAAAATGCTTTATCAGTAAACCTTGAGGCTGCAGAGGAAGTTGCTAGGCAATTAAGATTGCGAGACATGGGTGGAATAATTGTTGTGGACTTCATAGACATGAAAAAAGAAAAGAACCGAAAGCTTTTAACTGAAAAAATGAGAGAAGCTATGAGTAATGATAAAGCAAAACATTACATCTTACCCCCAACAAAATTTGGCTTAGTACAAATTACTAGACAAAGGGTAAAACCTGAAATGCATATTGATACACAAGAAAAATGCCCCATGTGTTCTGGAAATAAGCAAATAGATTCAAGTTTATTATTAGTGGATCAAATTGAGAATAAAATACATAGCCTAAATGAAATAACTATAGGATCAATCCAAATATCTACACACCCTTTTGTTGCATCATATATTAACAAAAAAGACAGCTGGTTTTCTTCATCGATCTGCAAGAAATGGAGCAAGAAATTTAAACGAAAGATTCTTGTCAAAGGAGATGAAAGATTACATCTACTCCAATATTCTGTTATTAAATAATTTCTTTCTTTCAGCTGCTACTATTCTCTTATACCACAAGATAAGAGGAATGATAGCTAGTAACATCATAATTACACCAACTAAATATCCAAATCTAATATTGTTTGAAACATGAAAAAAAGGCAATGTAAATATCCCAATTAAAAGCATTCTACATAAAATATTTAAAGTACTAAAAACAGAACCAGCTCTTCCAATCAAATTATTAGGAACATGATTAAATATATAAGTAGTACGTAATATTCTGACACCAGCATTTGTAATGCCTAATACAAAATTTCCTAAAAAGAAAATCCACAATACATTATAAATCGCCATCAAATAGAATGCAAAAGAAACAAAAAGCATTAAAAAAATCACTCCAAAAACTGTATTAAAATTTTTAAATAACCTCAAAATCATTATCCCTGAAAATATTGCTCCAAAAGAATAATATATTTCAGCTGAAGCATAAGTATTCCCATCCATTTTTAAGAATTTATCTACATATGAAGGCAATAAAACATGTATTTCAACTAATGTAAATGCAAATAACATATAGGATGCCAATCCAAAAATAAAAATAATTGGATTATTTTGTAAATATTTAAATCCCCCTCTTAAGCGTTGAAAAAGACCTTCAGTGTGTATCTTATCTTTGGCTATTGGAATGTATCTCATTAATAAAAAAATAAAGATAACTATAATATAAGTGATCGCATCCATAAGTAACACTTCATATATTTTCCATGGCTCTATATTGAATGGTAGCTGAAAAGTAAGACCCGCAATATCAAGAGTATTATTGGTAGTACCAGTAAGCAGTATTGCTGCAAATGCACCTGCCAGAACAGAAGTAACCTGACCTTGAACCTCAATATAAGAATTTAGTTTTCCATAATTTTCTGGCTCAGTAATTTCTTGGCCAAATGCATACAGATTTGGATAATGAATATTATAATTAAAGATAGTGATACCAAAAACAAAAATTATAAATATATCTCCTAAATGTTGATTTTGAATACCAAAGTATGATATCCCGCCAATAAACAACCCACAAATTAGATTAATTATAATAAATAATCTCTTTCTTGAATACCTATCAATTAATGTCCCTGCATATAATCCCCAAAAAAGAGTGAGAAATGTAATAAGTAAGTATGCATTTGCAAAAACTTCTGGTCTTGAAACAATTTTTACAAAATACCATGGAATAGCAATCATGCTTATCCCTTGAGCTAATCCAGAAATAATATTAGCTAAAAAGAGTAATGAAATTGCTTGTTTATTTTTCACGATTACAAAATTAGTATTTATATTGATAAATTGTATTTTTGATAGATGAACAGTAAAAGAGTTTATGACATTAAAATAGCTAGTGACCGATTAAAAAACTATTGTGCTATTCAAGATAGATGTCAATTAGAGGTAATCCAAAAAATGAAAGATTGGGGAATACTTAAAACAACGCAAGAACATCTCTTAGAGATATTAATACAGGAAAAATATGTAAATGAGGAACGATACGCAAAATCCTTTTGTAGAGGGAAATTCAAGATAAAAAAATGGGGTAAACGTAAAATAATTAATGAGTTAAAAAAGAAACAAATCTCTGAAAATTGTATTTTGACTGGTCTGAAAGAAATTAATGAGATCCAATATATGAAAGAATTAGAAAGACTCTATCAAAAGAAAAAAAATAATTTACAGGAGAAAAATCATTTCATAAAGAAAAAAAAGATTGCAACCTACTTAATTAATAAAGGCTACGAAAGCAATTTAGTCTGGGATAAAGTAAGAGAGTTAAAAGAATAAGTACTTTTGTATTATGGTTACAGATGAACAGGTAAATGCATTAATAAAAAGAAGAGATGAGCTTAACAGATTCATTGACATTAAGAAGAAGAAAGAGGAAGCTAATGCTTTAGAAAAAGAGAGCCAATCTAGCGATTTCTGGCAGAGTCCAAAAGAAGCGCAGTCAATATTAAAAAAATTAAGCATTCTAAAAGGTTGGATAAAATCATACCATTCAGTATCCACTAATATTGAAGAAATTCAAGTACTAATAGAGCTTAATGCTGAAGAATCTGAAATTGATAAGCACTATAAAAAAACTATTGAGTCAATTGAAAATTTAGAATTTAAGAATATGCTAGGTGCACCAGAAGACAGTATGTCAGCAGTAATGACGATTAATCCTGGAGCTGGAGGTACAGAAAGTCAAGATTGGGCAGAAATGATAATGAGAATGTATATTATGTGGGGAGATAAAAATAAATATAAAATTAAAACTCTTGACCTACAAAAAGCTGATCCAGCAGGCATAAAATCGGTAACCTTAGAGTTTGAAGGTGAATTTGCATTTGGACATCTAAAAGGAGAAAATGGAGTGCACAGATTAGTTCGTATCTCTCCTTTTGATTCAAATGCAAAGCGACACACTTCATTTTCTTCAGTATTTGTATATCCATTAGCAGATGATAGTATTGAAATAATTATTGATCCTTCTGATATAAGCTGGGATACATTTAGAGCAAGTGGTGCCGGGGGACAAGGTGTAAATAAAACGGAGTCAGCTGTGAGATTAAAACATGACCCAACAGGTATTACAATTGAAAATTCTGAATCAAGATCTCAATTAGAAAATAAAGCAAAAGCTATTCAATTATTGAAATCTCAACTTTATGAATTAGAAATAAGAAAGATACAAGAAGAAAAGGACAAAATCGAAGGAAGTAAAATGAAGATTGAATGGGGATCCCAAATAAGAAATTATGTTTTACATCCATATAAAATGGTCAAAGATCTAAGAACAAATCATGAAAGCTCAAACCCAGAAGCTGTTCTAGATGGTGAGTTAAATAGTTTCATCAAATCATATTTAATGGAATTCGGTCAAAAATAAAATTTAATACTAATTACATACAATTAAAGAATAATTACTCTATTTGCATGAAAGAAACTAATAATGAAGATATATCATAACCCTAGATGCAGCAAAAGCAGACAAACACTTGCTCTAATTGAGAAGAAAACATCTAATTTTGAAATCATTAGATATTTAGAAAATCCTTTAAGAGTTAATGATATTAAGTTGCTATTAATAAAACTTGATCTACCGCCCATTAAAATTGTGAGGACAAAAGAAAAAGTTTGGAAAGAGAACTTTAATGGGAAGGAACTAAGTGATAATGAAATTATCAATATATTAGCAGAAAACCCGAAATTAATGGAGCGACCAATAGTAGAAATGAAAAAAAAAGCTATAATAGGAAGGCCTCCAGAAAATATATTAGAACTGTTTAACTAGGGATCTGATCTTCCTCTAACTTTCCCTCTTTAAGCCAAACAAAAATAAAATAAGGAATAACAGATGCCAAAAAAATAAGACACCAGAAAGCCATTAAAAAAACAAAAACAAATATTAAAAAACCTAAAAATTTCATGATCATATATTTTTCACAAATAAACGATAAGAAATAAAGATATCAAAACATTTTAGCTATGAATTACAGAATCGAGAAAGATACAATGGGGGAAGTTAAAGTTCCTAAAAATAAGTACTGGGGTGCACAAACTGAAAGAAGTAGAAATAACTTTAAAATTGGACGCGAATCTAGTATGCCAAAAGAAATTATTTATGGCTTTGCATATCTAAAAAAAGCAGCTGCGCATACTAACTGTAAATTAGGAATCTTATCTTCTAAGAAAAGAGATTTAATCTCAAAAGTTTGTGACGAAATTTTAAATGGTCAGCATGATGACCAGTTTCCTTTAGTGATTTGGCAAACAGGAAGTGGAACCCAGAGCAATATGAATATAAATGAAGTAATTGCTAATAGAGCTCATGTAATAAATGGAGGCAGTCTAGAAGACGCTGAAAAAACAATCCATCCTAATGATGATGTAAATAAATCACAAAGCTCAAATGACACTTTTCCTACAGGAATGCATATAGCATCTTATAAAATGATAGTTGAAATAACAATTCCTAGCCTACAACAATTAAGAGACACCCTACATATAAAATCAGAAGAATTTATGAATGTTGTAAAAATTGGAAGAACTCATCTTATGGATGCCACCCCTCTAACTTTAGGGCAGGAGTTCTCAGGATATGTTTCTCAGCTAGATCATGGATTAAAAGCCTTGAAAAACACATTAGATCATTTATCTGAAATCGCCTTAGGGGGAACAGCAGTAGGAACTGGCATTAACACTCCTGATGGATATTCAGAATTAGTAGCAAAATATATTGCTGATTTTACAAGCCTTCCTTTTATTACTGCAAAAAATAAGTTTGAAGCTCTTGCTGCACATGATGCAATAGTAGAAAGCCATGGAGCCTTAAAACAGCTAGCCGTTTCATTAAATAAGATTGCAAATGACATAAGATTACTTGCTTCAGGACCAAGAAGCGGAATAAGTGAGATTATAATCCCTTCAAATGAGCCTGGCTCTTCTATTATGCCAGGAAAAGTAAATCCGACACAAGCTGAAGCGCTTACAATGGTATGTGCTCAAGTTATAGGAAATGATAGTACAATATCAATCGGAGGAATGCAAGGTCATTATGAATTAAATGTATTTAAACCAGTAATAGCAGCTAATTTTTTAGAATCAGCAAAATTACTTGGGGATGCTTGTGTTTCTTTTGACATACATTGTGCTGTTGGGATTCAGCCAAATCACGAAAATTTAAAAACTAATTTAGAGAACTCATTAATGCTAGTGACTGCTCTTAATACTAAGATCGGATATGAGAAAGCTGCTAAAATTGCAAAAAATGCTCATGAAAATGGAACAACTTTAAAGCAAGAGAGTATTAATTTAGGTTATCTTACTGCAGAAGAATTTGATGCTTGGGTGAAACCTAAAGAAATGTGTGGGAATTAAAAAGTAATAAACTACAAATAAAAAAAGCATGGAAAAATTTCCATGCTTTTTTATTTAAATTATACTAATAGCTTACTTTCCAGCAGGAGCAGCAGGAGCACTTTCACCTCCAGATCCACCTCCAAAACTATAAGAAAGACTAATAGTAAAAGAATTTAATGATGAATGATCTCCACCTTTAATCATTTCATAACCAAGACCAAGACCGATATTATTCATGTGATAAGCAATACCAGCACCCCCACCAAATTCATTAGATGATCCTTTCCAGCTCAGTTCATTACCATCTGCATCTACAGCTCCTTCAGGAGACTCCATTGGAGAGTACCCTTCATCAGTTATCATATACATCCCCATACCTGCATTTACTGAAATGCTAGAAGATACTCCATATGATAAACTTGCTTTTAATGGAACAATACCAAAGCCCATACCATAACCAGCGGAAAGGACAGCAGACATGTCATCATTAATAGAGTAAGCATAGCTTAAATTCAGAACAGCTGAAGAAGTACTGATTTCATCATGTTCTTCTCCTGCATGATCATGGTCATGATCTTCAGACTCTTCTACCATAGTTCCAGACAACATCATGTAATCTAAGCCTACTCCAAAATTTTGTGCTGATAATCCTAAAGTAAGAAATCCTGCACATAAAAATGTAATTGTTTTTTTCATAATTTTTATTTTTAATTTTTGCTTACTCTAACATGGTTTTCAGCATCCCCAATAATTCTTTTAATAAGAGAAAATATAACCTATACCTATTTGAATAGATCTATTCTTTATAGTTTTAGCCTCCATAATATCAGTGAAAGCCAATCCATACCTTAGATCTACATGAAATAAATCATTTACCTCATAAGTTGCTCCTATATTTGCTCCAAACTCAGTTTTATTATATTTATCCCAATCATCATTATTTGTAGAACCACTAACTGCATATCCAAAATATGGACCTACAATTAACGCTAATTCATCATTAATATGAAAATTGCCATTAAAAGCGATATCAATATAATTCATTTTAACCTCATTATCAGCAATAGAATCAATACTTGACAATATAACAGCCCCTTTCTGATGAAAAATAACCTCTGGAGAGTATCTTATATTTGCCTCACCTAATTTCATAAATGATCCAAAATAAAATCCTGTCTGAAAATCTACATCACCAGCATCTTCACCTGAGAAATTTGTCATTGCAGCACCAGTCTTTAACCCAAATGATTGTGCTGAAAGACTTAAAGAAATCAAACTTAACAATATAACTAATATACTTCTCATTAATTAACTATTTACAGTCAATATAGATTCTATAGGCTCCAGGAACAGTTACATCAGCTGCACTCTCAGCTTCTTCTAATTCATCATCACACAACTCTTCTGCAGCTGGCAATACGTTACTGTACAATTGATTATAATAATCCTGAGTATCATCATATCCCATAGATTGATACAGTGCATCAGTATCAGCATCTGAGATAAATGTCCATTCAATTTTATACTCACAGTCCTTACATTTTTCACATGAAGTAAAAGTTATAGCTAAAAAAGCAATAGCTAAAGTTTGTAAAATAATTTTTTTCATAATATTTAATTTTATTTATGCTTACTCTTTTAAAATGGGTTTTCAGCCTCGCCCAATTAATAATTAATCCATATTGACCCAGTTAACATTCGTTGGCTGCTGGTTCTCACCCCAAGCAACACCAACATCTCTAATAGCCTTAATAGCCTCCTTTTCTAGTGTAACTTGATCTTGTTGTACTTTCAAAATAAAATCCCACTCTCTATCTTCATCTGCTTTTAATTTTGCTTTGATTTGATTACCTAATGCTGTTGCTTCCTTATTACACTTAGAGTCAGTTGCAACTTGACCTAACCAACGTCCTGCTTCTCTTGCATTTTGTGATGCCCAAGCACCTTTAGCTCTACCTAAAGCAACTGCGCAGCGGTGATCCTCAATCTCCTTTAATAAAGCTTGAGCATCAGCATAGCAACTTACATCTGGCAAAATACCTGACAAATAACTAGCTGCTAAATCATAATTGTCTTTTGCCTTGGCCGCTCTAGCATCTGCAATATTCTGCATACATTCATTCTCCATCTTTTGTTTGTAAACTTCTACAGAAGCATCTTGACCTTTCATATAACAATCCTTACATATACTTGGAATTGTTATTAGTGTGTAAATCGCTCTATCATATTCTTTTTTACCGGCTAAAGACTCTGCTTCTTTAATAATAAAATCACATTGGGAATTATAGAACTCTATAATCTTTGTTTTACCTTCTTCTATAAAATCTTTTACATCTCTATGCCTGTATGACAAACCCTTTAAGGCACTGATATAAGCCTTTGTTTCATTGTTCCCAACTCCTTTTAATGTAATGTCAGTGGTTGAATAAATAGTTCTTGTCATATTATCTGCTATTCTTAAACTAACATTAAGAGTATATGCATGTTTAGGAGGAGCGCTTGCAATAACATCTTGAGTTAAAATATCCACTCTAGGATACATTATAAAACGACTACCATAGCTAGCTAGCCCATTCTTACTTGCAATCTGAGTCATTCTAGTTAGTAATATTCTTTCTGCTCCAGAAGGCATGTCAGGAATATTTGGCATTATTGTTTTTATAGCAATTCTCCCAACGTCATCAGTCTTACCTAAATTGTTTTGGGCTTGTAGATCTGAATTTACACCTATGAAGATAAATGTAATTAGTGTTAGTAGTATGTTTTTCATAATCTAATTATTTTGTTCCTAAAATTATATCTGCACGACCTAAACCTTTAGTTACAACCTTAGATGTAATATCAAACTCTTTTAAATATTTCTGTAACTGTTGTGCAAATTTTTTTGTATCCATTTTCTTTTCCTTCACCTTACCAGACTTATAAACTTTTTGATAGAATAATGGTATCATTACGCGTTTACATGTCATCTTGTTTTCACTTACCATTCTAATATTTGGTCCTCCATCTGTGGTATTCTCAGAAAGCCAATCTTCTATCAAAACATTTAATTCTTCATCATCCTCCCCAAATTCACTTTCTAAGTCTTCACCCCAGCCATCAGTATTCTTAATATCAATTCGCACTTCTCTACATTGACATGCTATAATCTTTTGGAAATGAGCAGTAACTTGACTAACAAATCCATCCATATGTGCAAATACCATTTCCCTTGCTAACTCAACCTCAGTTCTAGAAAAATCTCCATTTCCCGTACCTTGTTTATCGGCAATCGGAGAATTTGTATAAGCATCTATTGCTGTAATATTAAAATCACATCTTTTATCAAACCCATCATCAACAAAATCAAAATCTAACATAAACTTAATATCTGGACTTGCTTTCTCAAATAATACATCTACAGGGTTCTTAGCAATTTCAGAGCCATCCTTCATCGTTCTCATATTATCTTCAGCAGCATCCTCTTTTATTTCTGCTAGTACCGCTTCTAGATCTTCTAAAGGAAACCCTCTCTCAGCCCATAATCCACTAATTTTATTAATAATCTTCTTAAGATCTCTATCCTCTCTTAGTGCTTTATCATAAAGATAAATAACATCTATTGTGCCTTGATTATTAAATTCTTGTGTATAGCCATTAGCCGACATCCAGGCATTTGCAGGCATTACCATAAGTGTTGGTTTTATTTGAGCAATACCAGCATACGAGATGCCTAAAAATACAGCTAGTAGTAATATTTTATTTTTCATGATTGTATTATTTTATTATTTGATCTGTTTTTAATTTATATCTTATTCCTGCTACATCAATCTTAACTTTAACTCCATATGTGGTCTGGCTTCTTGATTTCTTCTTAGACTTAGTTGATTGCTCTATATTAATATATTTTGAATAATCTTTTCTAAAGAATTCAGCTATATAATCTCTATATTTTTCTCTTGCCTGAACCTCAGTTATTAGAGGCCGAACACTACATGTACTCTTGTTAACTCCTTTAAATAAAATATCATTAATAGCATTTCGTTTAGCCTGGTCTATAGCTTCTTTCTTTGAACTTCCTGATCCCCAAGCCATAAACACGAAATTACCATCAAGTTTATCCTCTAAGCACTCCGTTTCATACTGATAGAAACTTGCTGATTTTGATTGCTTAATCTGTGCATTAGTTGAAGTTACGATCAATATACACGCTAAAAAAAGAGGGGTATATAAAAAATTTCTCATAATCATATTATCTAAACATGTTTCCAAGATTCTGTAAAATCCCTGCAGCTTCTAGATCTCTTCTTAATCCATCAACATCTACAGAAACAATAACTCCAATCTTAAATTCTTTCTTACTTATCTTAGATACATCTTCAGGACGAACACGTCCATTATTAGATGCTGTTACAAACTTCATGTATTTTCCTCCTGTTGCAAAAAAAGATTTAAAGAATTCTTTCTTTTCTTCTTCAATATTAGGATTCATAACTAAAGGTTTTTGACTAACACAAGGACCAGCATTAACACCCTGAAAAATAACTGCATGTACTGCATTCTTTTTTGCTTGTTCAATAGCAACCTTTGGTTTTTTAGAGAATGAAAATACCTTAATAGTATAATTAGTTCCCTTTCCTTCATCTACACAAACAACTTCATACCTCCATTGTTTCGTGTCTTTATTGGCCTTTTTCTTAGCAAAAATTTGCGCTTCACTAAAATTAGATAATAATATTGTAAATGCTAATAAAAATATTTTTTTCATGATTTCTGTTATTTAGGTTATTTTTGTTGTCTTAAAAGTAAAATTAAATCCTCCCATCCTTTCTTACAGCCTTTAAAGCTGGTTGCTTGTATCGCATCTTTCTCGTCTAACTCAGGAGGCCTAGTCACATAATATCTATTATCCCAAATAGCTTTTTTATCTACTTTAACCATTCCTTTCTTAGCATATTTTGTTCCTCCTTTAGAACTATATTTTGGGACAAGAACATCAAATTTCTCACCACCAGTCAAGCCTTCCTTCATACCAATCTTTGCATTACAAATTTTACCTTTTTTTGCATATTCATAGATTGGAGTCTTAGTTTTAAATACATCATATTTCCTTTGAAGATTCACATATACCTTATTTACAGAACGAACTGTAGCTTCTTTTATCACATCAATTTCAGACCGTTCAGTTTTAAACTGCGTAATAAGAGTAAATGCTTTTGCTTTACCAACAAATTTTAAATTAAACATATCTTGACTTTCAAATGCCTGAATTCTTTGTTGCTTCTCTTCTTCACTAAGCTTATCTTTATTATTATCTCCTATCCAGCATCTATTTTTAAAAATTTGCTGAATACTATCATTCCATTCTAGTTGGTATAAATAAGCATGTGTCCATACATTATAACCTTCTGCTTTTTTATAAAGAGCTTCAGCGGCATTAAGTGCTAATTTTTTGGCCAAATCAGGAATATCTTGTTTATTAATTGCTGCTTTAGAAGCTTCATAAACAGGCAAAGCTACCTTCTTATTGTCAATAAACTCAAAATATTCAAGTACCACAAAAGTATTTCCTATTAATTCTAGTCCTGAACGCTCCAACGCAGCAAAACCTTTTTGCAGCATAGCAGCATCCGAAGCATCATCTTCTGTCGCATTATATAATCCTCTTGATTTAATTAGATCTATATTCATAATACCAGCAGCATCTCTATTAAACCATTTACCAACCAATTGATTCGCAATTCTCTTGTCTTTAAAGTAGTTCTCAATCTTAGCTTCTATTCCATTAAGTTTAAAGCCAGGAATACCTGCTTTTGTCATGTCACTGACCTTTCCAATAATATTAGCATATCTCTCTTCTAGAAGGTGATTGTCATACTTTTCTGGAAAATCCATTGATCTAAAAGTATTCGTGATAATCTCTCCTTTTGCCATTGCAGGATCTTCAATCATCATAACATGTAAAGAGCTTCTACTATACTTTGTGTTATTTTGTGCCACAACACTTAAGTTAGCTATTAGAATTAACGTTAAAAATATATTTAATTTTCTCATAATTTTATTTTATAATTTTTGCAAACATAAGGTAAATTAATTTAAATAAGCTAAAATTTATGAACAGCGTTGTGTATTGAAGCAGTTGATTTATAAATAATTAACATGCGAATTTCAAATTAAAGTATAAAAAATAATTAATTAAAATCCGACCTTACATCCGCAACAAATTGTTTAATTTGCTGTTCGTCTTCCTTCTTGCAAATAAGTAATACACCCTCATCTTCTACAATAATATAGCCATTCATACCCTGGATAACCACTAACTTATCATTAGGCATTTTCACTAAATTTTCAGATGAATTATATAGTCTTACTTTATCCCCCTGCACAGCATTATTATGCTCATCTAAATCAAGATGCGCATAAAGAGAACCCCACGTACCTAAATCACTCCAACCAAAATTCGCAGGATAAACATACACATTATCTGATTTTTCCATCAACCCATAGTCAATAGAAATATTTTTGCATCCTGGAAATACTCTATTAATGAACTCTGATTCTTCTGGTGTATTGTAAAATTTTTTTCCCTCACTAAACACATCATACATATCTCGTAAATGCTTACGAAATGCCAAAGTAATTGACTCAACACTCCAAATAAACATTCCTGAATTCCATAAAAAATCTCCACTATCTAAAAAATTAAGCGCTAATTCCTGATTAGGCTTTTCAGTAAATGTTTTTACTCTTTTTACTTTTTTATAATTTAAAATTCTTTCTTCTGTAAATTGAACATAACCGTATCCAGTTTCAGGTCTAGAAGGTGTAATGCCTAAAGTTAGTAGGATATTATTACTTGCAGTAACCTCTAAACAATCACTAACAACCCTAACGAATTCACCTTCATTTAAAATAATATGATCAGATGCTGCAATTATCATATTAGCACTCTTATTTATACTATGAATCTTAAAAGAGGCATATGCAATACAAGGAGCTGTGTTTCTCATAGTCGGCTCACACAAAATATTACTCTCAGGTAAATCAGTTAATTGTTCTAAGCATAAATGCTTATAATTTGTATTTGTTACAACATATATATTCTCAGATAAACAAATTCTTTTTAATCTATTATATGTTTGTTGAATTAAGGTATTACCTGTACCTAGAATATCTATAAACTGCTTTGGGCACACACTCTTACTCATGGGCCAAAATCTTGACCCAATTCCTCCTGCCATTATTACAGCATAATTATTTTCATTTATCTTCATTAAGCTTTTCAAAAAATCGATTGCTAAAATACAACAATTTATACTTTAATTTATCATACACGAATTACTTCAGAAAAAGGATGAAACAAATACACCTTATTTGTTTTTTCCTCAACACACCTAAATCGTTTTCTTAATCTAACTCCTTTTATAAAAGACCTTCCATTTGATAATTGAAACAACTCCCCAATTTGAATATCAGAAAGCGTTAACAAAATTGTATCATCATATTTTTTTAACGCTTTAACTAATTCAATGTCAGAATATGTAGATGCCTTAGGATGAATCATATGTCCACTCAAGACTTTTAAAATCTCTTTAGGGAAAAAATCTGGAGTTAGGTAATTCAACATCATCGATTTAAAAATAGATTTCCAGGCATCTCCATGTGGAGGCACACTATTCATATAATCTCTAAAAACAAATGCGTGAGCAAGTTCATGTACAATAGTAATTAAAAAAGAATACTTATTTAAGTTATTATTAACAGTAATTATCATTCGATTATTTACAACCTTAAAATCTCCAAGTTTAGTTCTTCTTGGCCGTGATATTATTACATCAACATCTAATTCATCAATCCAAGAATCCAACAATGGTATGCTAGATGTAGGAACAAACGAATGGAAAGAATTTACTAACTTACCCATTTAAAAAAGATTTTACTGAACATATTTGAATTAGACACCTAGAAATAAAGCTATGTAACCCACAACCAAAGCAATGACTAGTCCAACACCAGAAACAATAAGTCCATCTTTTCTGTTTTGCGCAATTAAAGGGAAAAGTCCATCTCCACTTGTTGCTATAGCTGCTGCAATCAATGCTGCCATAGGAAAATTTGGAATTGTAATAAAAGCAACAGCCACTGCAATCATTCCCCCACATCCGGGTGTCACCCCTATTAAAGCTGCTAATAATATAACAAGGTATACAGATGATTCCATCCATGTATGGAACGTCTTTTGACCGATCAGTATATCAATGACATAATTAGCAGCAAATAAGCCAATAAAAACGTATGTCACAACCATAGCAACATCTAATATTGCATGCAATAATGTCGATTTGATAGTGCTATATGAAGAATGGCAGTCATGATATTGATAAATAAAAATATCTAAACAGTAAAAAATTATGCAGGTTACGGTAAGTGCTAATGCAACCCAATATGTTAGAATTGAAATAGTCTCAATACTTCCACCCCATAAAGCCATAATAGAACCTGGAGCTAAAAATATAGCCATAAGTATGATAGCGTAAAAACCAAAATTCTCCACAAATATGCTTGTAAAGGTATTTTTTTTGACTTGAAGGCTTTGATCCTCCGTATAGTTTTGTTGATTATTTTCAGAGTTAGCTCTAAATCCAAAAAAATCTGACAAATAGCCAAAAATAACTCCTGCAATTACACCAAAAACAGTAATGGTTATGTATGCTTTTAGGTTACCTATAACATCTGCTTCACTAGAAGCTCCCAATAAGACAAATGACCCCTCCCCTAAAGTACTAATGAAAGCTGCTAATAACCCACCAAATGATATTTGTTTATTTTTATATAATGAAGCGACTACAATTGTTGCGCCGCATCCAGGAATAGCCCCCAATAAAGAGCCAACAATAGGGTGTATCCTCTTAGCACCAATCTTATTAATTATATTATCATTTCTTTTTTTGACTGCAAAACTAATTAAAGCAAATCCAATTATTGATAGCGATACATAGCCTCCAATTGCACCAGCGGCTTGAAGATTATCTAAAATAAATAAAGTAAAATCAAATTCCATAATGGCCTATCATATTATCTAGAGTGCGCAAATATAATTATTTAGACAAATCTTTCATGCCGCTATTGGAAGAGAAATTAGGACAAGTATTGCAACCGTTATTCTTTGTTGTTCCACAAGAAATAAGAGCTAATAATGAAATAATTAATAAAAGATGATATTTTTGTATCTTCATAATAAATGCAAACTTAAAAAAAATACTAATTTCTAATGTTAAAATTACTGAAACACTTAGGCCTTTATTTTATTATGATTCAGAAAGTTTTAAGTATACCTGAAAAGTGGAGTGCATTTAGGAGGCAATGTGTATTAGAGTTAGAAAAAGTAGGGCTTAATTCATTAGGAATAGTTGTAATTATCTCATTCTTTGTAGGAGGGGTAGTAAGCATACAAACTGCTTTTAATATGACTAACCCTTTGCTGCCAAAATACTTAGTTGGTTTAGCCAGCCGTGATTCATTAATCTTAGAGTTTTCTCCTACAATGATTTCGCTAATATTAGCTGGCAAAGTAGGTTCAAGTATTGCTTCAGAAATTGGAAGCATGAGAGTTAGTGAGCAAATAGATGCATTAGATATAATGGGAGTAAATTCAGCATCCTTTTTGATTTTACCAAAAATAATTGCCGCAATATTATTTTTCCCATTTTTAGTAATAATTAGTATGGGAATTGGAATGGTTGGCGCTTGGATTGGAGGATTATCTGCAAATGTTACTACTGCAGATTTTCTTTACGGATTAAAGTATGAGTTTAATTCATTCTATATAACTTATGCAATTGTTAAAACATTATTTTTTGCTTTTATTGTTTCTTCAGTTTCATCTTATTTTGGCTATTTTACTAGAGGAGGATCAATAGAAGTTGGAAGATCAAGTACAAAAGCAGTAGTATATAGCAGTATAATAATATTATTCTTTAATTTTATTCTCACAAAGCTTCTTTTAGCATGATAGAAATCAAAAACATTGAAAAATATTTTGGAGAAAATCATGTTTTAAAAAACATGACACATAAATTTGAACAAGGTAAAGTAAATCTGATTATTGGAGAGAGTGGATCAGGAAAAACCACTTTAATTAAGATATTAGTTGGGCTTCATGAAAATGATACGGGCTCTGTACTTTTTCATGGCGTTGACATGAATCATATGAAGAGTAAAGAGAAAAAATCTTTAAGAAAAGAAATAGGCATGCTTTTCCAAGGAGGAGCTCTTTACGATTACATGACCGTCGAAGAAAACATTATGTTCCCATTAACAATGTTTACAGAAAGATCTGATCTAGAAAATTTAGAACGAGTAAACTTTTGTCTAAAAAGGGTTAACTTAGAAAATACTAATAAATTAATGCCAAGTGAATTAAGTGGTGGAATGAAAAAAAGAGTTGCTATTGCAAGAGCAATAGTAATGCAGCCAAAATACCTTTTCTGTGATGAGCCAAATTCTGGTCTTGACCCAAAAACGTCAATAGTAATTGATAATCTAATAAAAGAAATTACAAAAGAATACAACATTACAACTATTGTAAATACACATGACATGAATTCAGTAATGCAAATTGGAGAAAATGTTGCTTTTATTCATAAAGGAGAAATATGGTGGACGGGTAGCAAAGTGAATCTCTTTAAATCAGAAAATAAAGAATTAAACAAGTTTATATTTGCTTCTGAACTTTTTAAAAGTTTAAGAAAATAATAATGAAAGATGTTAGAGCAAAAAAACACCTTGGCCAGCATTTCTTAAATGATAAAACGATTGCTTTTAACATCACTGAACTACTAAATAATAGTACAAGAAATGTTGTAGAAATTGGTCCAGGAATGGGAGTACTAACACAATTTCTAATAAATAAAGACTATAAAACTGAAGTTGTAGAAATTGACGCAGAAAGTGTATTTTATCTCAGGCTAAACTACCCAGAATTAGACATACATGAGGGTGACTTCCTACAACTTAATCTCAAAAAAAAATACCCATACAATTTCTCATTAATAGGTAACTTCCCTTACAATATATCATCACAAATATTATTCAAAGTATTTGAAAACAAAGACCAAATAAATGAAGTAATTGGAATGTTCCAGAAAGAAGTAGCTGAGAGATTAACTTCTAAAAAAGGAAAAAAAAGAGGAATCCTATCTGTTTTGCTACAAACATTCTATAATATTGATTACTGCTTTACAGTAAACGAAGAGGTTTTCAACCCTGTTCCAAAAGTAAAATCAGCAGTAATAAAATTAATACGAAATAACAGAAAAAAACTATCTGTTGATGAAAAAAAATTTAAACGAGTTGTAAAAGCTAGCTTTAATCAAAAAAGAAAAACCTTGAAGAATGCTTTAAAAGCTTTTCAATTAATAAACGAGTCTAAAATAGCAAATTTACTAACTTTACGAGCTGAACAATTAACAGTTAATGATTTTATCAGACTAACAAATCATGTCCAATAAAATAGAAATAAACAGTAACTATATTGAAGAATTAACTAGTTTAATTGAATATAACGATTCAGACAAGGTAGTTGCAAAGCTTAAGGAACTTCACATTGCAGATATTGCTGAAGTAATTGAGAGGCTATCTTCAGAAAATGCTAAATTCCTCTTTAATTTAATCCCTGAGGAGGAAAAATCTGCAGCCATACTAGTAGAATTAGAGGACAATACTAGAGAAAAACTGATTTCTGGTCTAAGTGCTAAAGAAATTGCTGAAGAAGTAATTAACAAGTTAGAGTCTGATGATGCTGCTGATGTAATTGGAGAGTTATCAGAAGAGACTAAGGAGGAAGTACTATCTCATATCGAAGATATAACTCATGCAAATGATATAAGTGATTTGTTAAACTACGCAGAAGATTCTGCCGGAGGACTTATGGCAAAAGAGCTGATCAAAGTAAACGAAAATTGGAATACTATTCAGTGCCTTAAAGAAATGCGTAAGCAGGCAAATAGCATAAAAAAAGTATATACAATTTATGTAGTTGATGACGAAAATAAACTTTTAGGTCTCATGTCATTAAGAAGGCTATTACTTACTGAAAAATCAATTGCCATAAAGCATATAATAACAAAAGAAATTATATCAGTAAAAGCAACAACAGATGACGAAGATGTCGCTAATATCATGCAAAAATATAATTTAGTAGCCCTGCCAGTTGTAGATGATATCGGTAGACTAATTGGCAGAATCACTATTGATGATGTAATGGATGTTGCGAAAGAAGAGGCGGAAAAAGATTATCAATTAGCAAGTGGTATTTCAGAAGATGTTGAAAGTAGTGATACTATCTGGGAACTTACGCGAGCAAGAATGCCATGGTTATTAATTGGAATGATAGGAGGATTATTTGGGGCAAAAGTAATTGGTATATTTAATTTGGAAAAGCATTTTGAATTAGCATTTTTCATTCCTCTAATTGCTGCAATGGGAGGTAATGTTGGCGTACAATCAGCAGCTATAGTAGTACAAGGAATAGCAAATGACTCGCTCAAAATGGAAAACCTTTCACATAAGTTATTGAAGGAGTTAGGAGTAGGATTGTTAAATGGATTTATTTGTTCTATAATAATATTAATAGCTACATTTTTTCTAGATTACGGAATAGAACTGAGTTTAACAGTAAGCATCTCTTTACTTGCTGTTATTGTATTTGCTGCTCTCTTTGGAGCATTAATACCTTTAACTCTAGAAAAATACAAAATTGACCCTGCATTGGCAACCGGACCTTTTATAACTACAGTAAATGATATACTTGGACTATTTATCTATTTTTGGATAGGTCAAGCTATACTCTAGTCTTTTATGAAAATTCTATTTATTGATACAGTACACCCACTATTAAAGGAAGAGTTAGAAAATAACGGAAATACGTGCGATACTGCTTATACAAAGACAAAAGAAGAAATTGAAAAGATTATCAGTTCATATAACGGAATAATTATAAGAAGTAAATTTAAAATTGATAAGTTATTTATTGAAAAATCTTCTCAGTTGAAGTTCATTGCTCGGGCAGGAAGCGGGTTAGAAAATATTGATATAAAGCATGCTAAACTTAAAAACATAAGATGTTTTAATGCTTCTGAAGGAAATAAGCAAGCAGTCGCAGAACACGCTATTGGAATGATACTTTCATTATTCAATAAATTAAATACAGCTGACCAACAAGTTAGAAATGGTAAGTGGAATAGAGAGGAGAATCGAGGCATTGAACTTTTTGGCAAAACAATTGGAATAATTGGCTATGGAAATAATGGCTCTGCTTTTGCCAGCTCTTTAGAAGGGTTTGGAGTTAAAATTCTAGCTTATGATAAATATCTATCTAATTACAAATATAAAAGTAGTATGGAACAAATTTATACGCATGCAGATATTGTAAGTTTACACGTACCCTTAACTAATGAGACAACGTATTTAGTAGATTCTAATTTTATCAATAGTTTTAAGAAAAAATTCTATTTAATAAATACTTCAAGAGGAAAGTGTGCCAATACAAAAAGCATAGTAGAAGCGATAAAAAAAGGTAAAATTAAAGGAGTTTGCCTTGATGTATTGGAATATGAAAAAACATCATTTGAGGCATTAAGTAAAAATGGATTTAATTCTGAAATGAGATACCTAATTAACAGTAAAAAAACTATTCTATCGCCTCATATTGCTGGATGGACAAATGAAAGCAATATAAAAATTGCTAAGATTTTATTAGATAAAATTATTTCTTTTCCTCAATAAGAGAGTTTATCTCCTCTCCCATTTTACGCATTCTCTCCTTCGCCTCATTTAACGAATCAAATGCAGAATCTTTTACACTACTAAAAGTATCTCCAACAGAAGAAAATAGTTCATTATAGTATGAAATCCCGTCATTCATATTTAATGTAAATGCATTTAAATATTTAGCTGACTTTCTACCCCAATTTTCTTTATGTTCCTCAATTTTATCAGCCAAATAACTAAGATACATACCTAATTCATTAACAAACATATTAGGGCGATCACTACGAACAACATCATCATTGCCAGTATATATATGATAAGACATATCCTCTAAAGTAAGTTCTTTATCAAAATAAGCCATATTGGGTCCGGGGCAAATTGAAACACCTTTACTTTCGCGAGTTTGAACTTCATAATTTATAACTGCAGTTGCAGCAAGACCCATACATAAGCAAGCTTTTTCTGTAATCTTATCAGAAATTCCTTGTTCATCAATCTTATTTTTTTGATATAAACGAGAAGCGGTACAAACCCCCTGTGTACCATATTCATCACTCAAGGCTAAAAACTTTCTTGGACAAGGACTTCCTGGCTTGCCTTCAGCAATCTTTTCAAATTTTTCTATATCTTTAGATGAATTTCTCAAGTTATTAAAAGGAACGCCTAAAGGTGAAATACCACTCAAATACAAATCATTTTCTTTTGCCGCTTGTAATTGTTTTCGAGTTTTAGCATCCACGGTAGTTGCTTCAGGAACTAATAAAAAAGGTGTTCCCCAACCTACAGTATCTAATTTATAATAATTAATTAGAAAATTATGTTCTTCAGCAGTAGCAACTCCCCCTTGTGCTGTAATTTTTATCGGCAAAGTATTAATAGGAATTGTTCTTTTACTTGTCTCTAGTGCCTCCCTACAAACAGCATAAATATCATTAATTAGTTCTTGTCTTTTATCTCTAAATTCTGCTAAAATTGGCCCCATTAAATACCCATCAGTGGCAAAAGCATGCCCCCCACAGTTTAAGCCTGATTCAATACGATATTCTGAAACCCACAAACCTTTTTTAGCTAAAAATTTACCTTGAATAATTGCAGATCTAAAGTCAGATACTTTAAGTATTATTTTTTTCTTAATATACCCATTTTTATCTGGAAAAAAATCATCAAAGGTTGCAATATAACCATAAAGTCTAGGATTCATTCCTGCAGAGAATATGACTGAAGATGCTAAATTAGAATTTGCATAGCCTCTAAGCCCTGCATGTGCATCATTATATTCTGAAGGCAACTCCTCTTTTTTAAAATAATTCTTCTTATCAACTTTTGTCATGATATTTACATCAATGCTTCCCATTGATAAATTATCTTTTAACCAAACTGACAAATCCTCAAAACTAAATGACCTTGAAGTTAATCTATTAAATTCTTGTTTAATATCACTACCATCAGGTAACATTGCAAAATATTTTTTTACATCATCAAACTTATCTTTAGTTGCTGTTGTAAATCCTTCAAATTTCTCTGATACTAATTGATTTACCATTTCTAGATACGCTGTTATTCTATCAGCACGATAGTCCTTAGTGTCATTCTTTATTTCTGTATAAGACAAGCTATGTAAACTACTATAATGTTTTCTTAGGCGTTCTAATAAAACATCATCAGCCAATGCAATCACAGTGTTAATGCCATAATGCGCTACTTTTAATGGTGAATCAGCTGTAAAAGCTGTTCCCATAACTGGTATATGAAAAGTATGTTGGGATTTCATTCTTATAAATTATAACAGGTTTTGCAAAGATAATGAATTATACGTTATTAGTGCTGCACCACAATCTGAAGTGTATTTCTTGATTTTTGTTCTAATATTATTTTCTTTCCTTTTAATAATTTACTAGTATTTATGTCAGTATAGTGCCTCAATGTATAAAGACTCAAGGCATCATTATAGCGGACATCAAAACTCTCTTTCAAATCATTTAATAAAGCTGGGACTTTATATTTGTCGTTATCTACACATATAGAAAATGAAATAGCAGAATTTTGCATTAAATTTACTGCAATTTGATATTTTGCTAAAAGTGAAAAAATCATACTAATATGCATTTCAACAATAAACGCTAAAGATGTATCAGAAATTGAAATCAATATCTGCTTGTCTTTTACAATCAAAGATGACATCTCAGGCTTCTTTATAATTCCTTCATTTATCTCTGAACCTTTCATTAATGGAAACATAAAAGATTTAATATGTAAAGGTATCTGCTTCTTTTTTAATGGTTGAATAGTTTTTGGATGAATTACTTTTGCTCCGTAGAATGCTAACTCAATAGCTTCATCAAAAGATATCTGTTCTATTAACTCTGCATCAGCAAAATGCTTTGGATCTGCATTCATCATACCCGGAACATCTTTCCAAATAACTACCTTGTCAGCATCAAGAGCGAAAGCTAATATGGCTGCAGTAAAATCACTACCTTCCCTGCCTAGTGTGGTTGTAAAATTCTCAGAAGTACATCCTATGAATCCTTGAGTAATATAGTGCTTGCTTTTTATCTGATTTTTAATGCAAGATATACTTACTTCCCAGTCAATCTTAGCATCTCTAAATGTATTATCTGTTCGAATTAGATCACGAGCATCAAGCCATTTATTTTTGAATTTAACTTTTTCTAAATAAGCACTCATAATCTTAGTTGATAAAAATTCGCCAACAGATACAATTTGATCATAATTATAGGAATAATTAGAAGAAGGTTCACTTTCAAGTACCCATTCAATTTCGACAAAAAGATTATTTATTTCATCAAAAATTATATGATTTTTATGAAACAAATTATTTATTATTTCATAATGAAAGTCTTTTACTTTCTGCAAATAAACAAAGGGATCAGATGATCTTTCGATATAAACCTCTACGACATCCTCTAGCATATTAGTCACCTTACCCATAGCGGAAAAAATAATAATTAAACTACCTTCAGTGTAAGACAGTAAGATCTCTCCAACATTCTTAATATTCTCCACATCTCTTATTGATGCACCTCCAAACTTATAAACTGTATACATTGTTTCTAAAAAGTTAAGCACAAAGTAAAGATTATTTTCGCATCAAATACTTTTAATTTTTAGATATTTGCAGCAATATAAACTTATAAAATGAAGATTGCTTTTTTAACTTCAGGTGGTATTGCTCCTTGTCTATCGGCTTCAATTGGAAGACTAGCTAACAAGTATTTAAAAGATTATCCTGAAGTTGAAATTATTGGATATTTAAATGGGTATAAAGGATTGTTGCTGGGAAAATCAATTCCTTTGGAAAAAGAACTTGCAGGAAATACAGACAAATTCTATCAATTTGGAGGCTCCCCAATAGGAAACAGTAGAGTTAAACTTACAAATATTGATGATTGTATAAAAAAAGGATATATTAAAGCTGGAGAAAATCCGCTAGAAGTTGCTGCAAATCAATTAGTAAAAGATAATATTACCATTTTACATACAATTGGAGGTGACGACACAAATACCACTGCTGCAGATTTATCAAATTATTTAAAAAACAATAATTATAATTTAACAGTAGTTGGTTTACCAAAGACTATAGACAATGATGTATTTCCAATAACACAAACTTTAGGCGCCTGGACAGCAGCAGAACAAGGAGCAATCTTTTTTGAAAATATAGTTAATGAGAATACAACTTCTGATAGACAATTAATAGTACATGAGTTAATGGGAAGACACTCTGGATGGCTTACTGCTGCAACTGCTTTTGAATATCGAAAAAGACTACAAACTATCAATTTCATACCTGAAATAGGTATTACAAAAGAAAAATGGGATATACATTCAATATTAATACCAGAGGAAGAAATTGATTTTGACAAAGAGTGCGAACATTTGCTTAAAATAATGGAAAAATACGATTGCGTGAATATTTTTTTAAGTGAAGGTGCAGCAATGGATGTGATAGTATCTGAGACTAAAAAAAATGGAGGTACCGTTTTAAGAGACGCATTTGGACATGTTTTATTGGATGAATTAAATCCAGGGCAATGGTTCGCTAAAAAATTAGCAAAAAAATTAAACGCCAATAAAGTACTTGTGCAAAAAAGTGGGTATTTTGCTAGATCATCAAAAGCAAACCAAGCAGATTTAGATTTGATTTTTGAAATAGCTGATTATGCAGTAACTAGTGCAATTAATGGTAAATCAGGAGTAGTTGGCTGGGACGAAGAAAATAACAATAAACTTTCCTGTATAGATTTTAATCGAATTACAGGCGGAAAAATATTTGACACCACACAAGATTGGTATATAAAAATGATGGGAGAAATCAAAGCAATCTAATTGGGAGTACAAGCTCCACTATTAACTTATTTTGGCAAGCCAAAACAAACTGATGCACTAAAAATTGCATTAACAAAAGAGAATGTTAAAATTCAACTTAGTGGATTAATTGGATCAGCATATACTATTACTGCAAGCTCAGTAGTTAGAGAAATTGATAAACCACATCTTTTTATTTTTAGAGATAAAGAAGCTGCAAGTTATTTTACAAATGATATTGAAAACTTACTTAAAAATGAAGTTTTCTTTTTTCCTGCCTCATACAGAAGAGCTTACCAATTTAGCGAGACTGATAATGCCAATATACTTTTAAGAGCAGAAGTTTTAAACAAACTCAACCAAAAAAGAAATCCAATAATTGTAACTTATTCTGAAGCATTATCAGAAAAGGTAGTAAGTAGAAAAGAACTAAAAAAACACACTGTTACACTTAAAACTAAAGATGAAATCCCACTACAAAAATTAGAAGAAATAATTCAAAACCTTAATTTTAAAAAAGTAGATTTTGTAATTGAACCAGGGCAATACTCTATTAGAGGTGGGATTCTTGATGTGTATTCTTTTGCTAATGAACATCCATTTAGACTAGAATTTTTTGACACAGAAATTGAAAATATTAGAAGTTTTGATGTTAATACTCAGCTTTCCATAAATAATGAGAGTAAAATAACTATTATACCAAACACTGAGGCAAAAAAAAGTATAGAATCACAAGTTAGTTTTTTAGAATATTTACCAAAAAACACTGTTATATGGGCCCAAGATATTAAGTACAGTAATGGAATATTAGATGATTATTTTGATAGAGCAACTGAGCAGTACAAAAAAACTTGTGAAAGTGCAATCAAACATTTAGGACCTGAGTATTTATTTACAACCGGCACTGAGTTTATTAATGAACTTTACAAATTTTCAATAGTTGAAAATAATAATTGCTTTTTTGAAACTACAGAAAATATAACGGTAAACACCACTTCTCTTACAAAAATTAATAAGCAATTTGACTTACTAAAAGAAGACCTAAAGAAAAACAAAGAAGAAGGGCTACAAAATATCATCCTTTGTTCTTCAGATGAGCAAGAAGAAAGATTCAATGCAATATTTGAGAATTGTAAAGAAGATTTTAGCTATAAGTGTATTTTATTTTCTTTACATGAAGGATACCTTGATTACACTAATAAACAAGCAATTTACACAGACCATCAGATATTTGATAGATACCATAAATTCAAGTCTAAAACAAAATTTACTGATAAGCAAGCCATAACTATTAAACAACTTACTCAACTTGAGATTGGAGATTATGTTACTCATATTGATCATGGAGTTGGAAAGTTTGAAGGATTACATAAAATTAAAAATAACGGAAAATATCAAGAGGTTTTAAAGTTAACTTATAAAGATGGTGACATTCTCTACATAAGCATACATTCATTACATAAAATTGCAAAATTTTCAGGAAAAGAAGGTGGTACACCTAAAATAAATCAGCTTGGCTCACCTGTTTGGAAAAAGACAAAACAAAAAACCAAAGCTAAAGTAAAACAGATTGCCTTTAATCTGATACAACTTTACGCTAAAAGAAAACTCAAAAAAGGATTTGCGTACATGCCTGACACCTACTTACAACATGAGTTAGAAGCCTCATTTATGTATGAAGATACTCCTGATCAGAGCAAAGCAACTACTGATATTAAAGCAGATATGGAACAAGAAATCCCAATGGACAGGTTAGTTTGCGGTGATGTTGGCTTTGGAAAAACTGAAATTGCAATTAGAGCTGCATTCAAAGCAGTAGCTGACAATAAACAAGTAGCTGTCTTGGTACCTACAACAATTCTTGCACTACAACATTATAAAACATTTAAAAAAAGACTAAAACTTCTACCATGCACAGTAGATTATATAAATAGATTTAAAACAACTAAGGAGCAAAAATTAACACTAGAAAAAGTAGCAACAGGACAAGTTGACATCCTTATTGGAACTCATAGAATAGTTGGAAAAGATGTAAAATTTCTAGACTTAGGTTTAATGATAATTGATGAAGAACAAAAATTTGGAGTTAACATAAAAGATAAACTAAAACTCTTTAAAGAAAATATTGACACATTAACTTTAAGCGCCACACCAATTCCTAGAACTTTACAGTTTTCACTTTTAGGAGCAAGAGATTTATCAGTGATAAATACACCGCCACCAAACAGACAATCAGTTGAAACGAACATTATTGGCATGAGCCAAGAAACCATTAGAAATGCAATTAGCTATGAAATAGCCAGAAATGGACAAGTATTTTTTGTGCATAACAGAATTCAAAATATTAATGAAGTAGCAGGCCTATTACAAAGACTGTGCCCTGATGCAAAAATTAAAATTGGGCATGGACAAATGGAAGGCAAAAAACTAGAGAAACTTATGATTGATTTTATAGAAGGTGATTTTGATGTTTTAGTTTCAACAACAATTATTGAAAATGGAGTTGATGTTGCGAATGCTAATACTATCATTATTAATAATGCCCAAAATTTTGGATTAAGTGATTTGCATCAAATGAGAGGTAGAGTTGGGCGCTCTAACAAAAAAGCATTCTGTTATTTAATTAGCCCTCCATTGCACCAAGTTTCAAATGAAAGCAGAAAAAGGCTTACAGCTTTAGAACAATTTTCAACACTTGGAAGCGGATTTAAAATTGCTATGCGTGATTTAGATATAAGAGGCGCTGGTGATTTATTAGGTGCTGATCAAAGCGGATTTATAAATGATATTGGCTTTGAGACCTATCAAAAAATATTAAATGAAGCAATTGAAGAATTGAAAAGAGAAAAATTCGAAGAATTATTTCGTAATGAGAACAAAAATTTTCATATAAAAGATTGTCAGTTAGATACTGATTTAGAAGTTTTAATACCTGATACTTATGTTAGCAATATTAGTGAACGTCTAAACCTATATAAAGAACTCAATAATTTCACAAAAGAAGAAGAAATCGGCACATTCATCGATCGATTAAATGATAGATTTGGTCCAATTCCCAAAGAAATTAATGTAATATGTGATACTGTTAGATTAAGATGGCTTTCAAAAAGAATTGGCTTTGAACGTATCATACTTAAAAATGAAAGAATGCTTAGTTATCTACCTATAAAAGATTCACCTTACTATAATTCGGATAACTTCAATAAAGTCTTAAATTATTTAAAAAATAATTTTGAAACTTGTAAAATGATAGAGCAAAAGGGTAAACTTTCTATGACAATAAAAAACATCAAAAAAATAAAAGACGCTTTACTGATATGCCAAGATATTATAAAGGAGTAGAGATATATCTTTAATCAACAATAAAAGCAACTTATTAACAATTTATTTTTTTGACTTACTAGATAGCTTAATTACTATAGCTTTTGAGTAAAATTGCAAGAGGATTAATAATTACTAATGTCAGACAAAAAAATCATTAAAAATGCACTGGTTTCCGTGTTTAACAAGGACGGATTAGGGCCAATAATTAAAAAACTAAACGAATTAGGAGTAAATATTTACTCCACAGGAGGAACACAGAAGTTTATCGAAAAGCAAGGAATTTGTGTAAATCCTGTAGAGGACCTCACAACCTTCCCTTCGATTTTGGGGGGGAGAGTAAAAACATTACACCCAAATATATTCGGAGGAATTTTAGCACGAAGAGAGATTCAAAGTGACAAAGAGCAATTAGAAAAATACAATATACCTGAATTTGATTTAGTAATTGTTGATTTGTATCCTTTTGAAAAAACTGTTAAATCTGCAGCTTCTGAACAAGAAATTATTGAGAAAATTGATATAGGAGGTATTTCATTAATTCGTGCTGCTGCAAAAAACTTTAGTGATGTGCTTGTTGTTTCTGAAATGAGCCAATACTCTAAAACTTTAGAAATTTTAAATACAAGTGGCCCAAGCACAACAATTGATGAAAGAAAGAGTTTTGCAGCTACGGCCTTTAATGTTTCATCACATTATGATATCGAAATCTTCAATTATTTTAATAAAAAGAAAATACCAGTATTAAAACAGAGTATTAGAAAAAGTAGAACCTTAAGATATGGAGAAAACCCACATCAAAAAGGCATTTTCTACGGCGATTTAGACAGTATGTTTAATAAGTTAAGCGGCAAAGAACTGTCGTACAATAACCTATTAGACATTGATGCTGCTGTTAGTTTAATTTCAGAATTCAAGGAAACTACTTTTGCAATACTTAAGCACAACAATTGTTGTGGACTATCTAGTAGAGCAAATTTAATTGATGCCTGGAAAGATGCCTTAGAAGGGGATCCTACCTCTGCTTTTGGCGGTGTACTAATAACTAATAAAGAAATCGATCTAGATACGGCATATGAAATAGACAAACTATTCTATGAAGTACTAATCGCTCCATCATTTTCTTCTGAATCAATCAAATTATTAAAACAAAAAAAGAATAGAATTCTATTAAAACAAAATAAAATAGAAAGCTCAAAGCTACAAGTTAGAACTATCCTAAATGGAGTTATTCAACAAGAAAAAGATCTAAAAACAGATGAAATATCTGAAATGAAAACAGTAACAAAACTAGCTCCTACCAAAGAACAATTAACTGATTTAGTATTTGCGTCAAAAATATGTAAACACACAAAATCAAATACAATTGTTTTTACAAAAAGAAAACAATTACTTGCTAGTGGCGTTGGTCAAACATCACGAGTTGATGCACTAAAGCAAGCGGTTGATAAAGCCAAAAGATTTGGTTTTGATTTAAATGGAGCAGTAATGGCATCAGATGCTTTTTTCCCCTTTCCTGATTGTGTTGAATTAGCTAATAATGCAGGTGTTAAGGCTGTTATTCAACCAGGAGGATCAATAAAAGATCATTTATCTATTGAGTATTGTGATGCAAATAGTATGGCAATGGTATTAACAGGGACAAGACATTTTAAACATTAAAAATAAAAATTATGGGATTTTTTGATTTTATGCAAGAAGCAATTGCCATTGATTTAGGCACTGCTAACACGTTAATTATTCATAATGATAAAGTTGTAGTGGATGAGCCATCAATTGTAGCTAAAGATGTAAGAACTGGGGAACTAGTTGCTATAGGAAAAAGAGCCCAACAAATGCACGGAAAAGCACATAAAGGGATTGAAACTTTACGACCTTTAAAAGACGGTGTAATTGCTGACTTTCAATCTTCTGAGCAAATGATTAGAGGATTTATTGATATGATTCAAAAGAAAAGATCTATCTTTTCTCCATCTTTAAAAATGGTAGTTTGCATTCCATCTGGAGTCACTGAAGTAGAAAAAAGAGCTGTAATTGATTCGGCAGAACATGCAGGAGCTAAAGATGTTTGGTTAATTCATGAACCAATGGCTGCAGCAATTGGAATTGGAATAGATGTACTTGAACCAAAAGGTAATATGGTGATTGATATAGGTGGGGGTACTACAGAAATTGCAGTTATCTCACTTGGTGGTATTGTATGTGACAAATCTATTAGAGTTGCAGGTGATGAGTTTACTGCCAATATTAAAAGCTATATGAAAACTAGACATAATATTGCTGTTGGAGATATTATGGCTGAAAATATTAAAATAAATGTTGGCTCTGCACTAACAGAACTTGATGAACCTCCCGCAAATTACCCAGTACATGGTAGAGATCTAATGAGTGGTATTCCAAAAGAGGTCGTTGTAACTTACAAGGAGATTGCAGGAGCTCTTAACAACTCTATTGAAATGATTGAAGAAGCCGTGATGAGCGCTCTTTTTAATACACCTCCAGCATTATCTGCAGATATTTATAATGAGGGTCTCTATTTAACAGGAGGAGGTTCTATGCTTAGAGGCCTTGACAAAAGAATTTCTAGAAAAACAAAATTACCTGTTTATGTAGCTGAAGATCCTTTAAGAGCTGTTGCTAGAGGAACTGGTATTGCTCTTAAGAACACTGACAGCTATACATTCTTAATGCGATAGAAAACGACACTAATGCATAATCTTTTACGATTTATAAAACTAAATCAGTTCCTATTATTATTTATATTAATAGAAGGCCTCTCAATTACATTACTAATAACAAATAACAGCTATCAAGCAAATAAACTAATAAAATTTAGCACCCAATATACTAGTGCAATTTATTATTCCACTTCATCTCTCTATGATTATCTAGCTCTAAGAGAAACTAATGAATATTTGATAAAAGAAAATGCAAAAATAAGATCATTGCTCCAAAATGAAATTACATTTAAAGACACGAGTATAATTAAAAATAAAAAATTTAATTACATCGCTGCAAAAGTTATAAATAACTCTGTACAAAAAAGAAATAATTTTATTACCCTAAACAAAGGAAGTAAAAGCGGTATCAAGGAGGGTATGGGTGTGATTACAAATGAAGGGGTAATTGGTGTTGTCCACTCTGTTAGCAAAAATTATTCTTTAATTATTTCATTATTACATAAGAAATCAGCGACAGGTATCTTTTTAAAAAAAAACATGCATACTGGTATCTTGAAATGGAAAGGGTTTAATTACAAAATTGCAACTATTAATGATTTACCATCGCATATACCTCTAAACATTGGAGACACCATCATAACCAATAGCTATAGTAACATCTATCCAGAAGGAGTAAATATTGGCTCTATATCTTCTTTCAAGAAGAATAATGAAGATGGCTTTTACACAGTAAATGTAAACCTATTTGAAGATTTTAATAATTTAAGATATGTATATATAGTACATTCACCACAATCTAATGAACAGTTACAATTAGAACAGATTACAAGACATGAATAAGCATCTTATTAAATACTTGTCTATGCTTCCATTATTTGTTTTAATACAAGTACTTGTATTAAATGAAATCTTATTTTTTACTTATATCAACCCTTATCTTTACGTAGCACTTATTATTAGCATACCTCAAAAAACTCCTAAATGGTTTTTGCTATCTTATGCTTTCCTACTAGGATTCTTGATTGACCTATTCAGTGGAAGCCTAGGATTCCACTCAACCGCGACAGTATTTATTGCTTTTATAAAACCAGTTATATCAAAAATCACTATACCTCATAATATTCTAGCAGATACAGATGAAATTAGTTTAAATAAAATTGGAACCAAATCATTTATTACATTCTCATTAATACTAATTATTATTCATAATAACTTACTCTTTATTTTAGAACATTTAAATATTAGCCTTGATATCTTAGCCAAATCAATAGCAAGCAGTCTATTAACATTGATCCTTATTCTTATATTAGACCTCTTTAGAGATACAAGAAAATGAGAAAGCACAAAGATAGAAGCAAAATAATTATTGGTATTGTTCTAATAATTACAGTGATTTTCTTGTCAAAACTATTTTATATACAAGTGATCAATGAAAACTACAAATTTTCAGCAAATAATAATGTCTTAAGATACGAAGTACAACAAGCCATAAGGGGATTAATATATGATAGAGATAGCAATCTTATTGTTGCCAATGTGCCTGCCTATGATTTAATGATTATTCCAAAAGATATGAGAGGAAAGACAATGGATACTTTAAAATTTTGTAACATTATTGAAATTTCAAAATCAGAGTTTATTAAGAGATATAAAAAAGCTGCAGATTACTCTTCATATAAAGAAAGTGTTTTCATAAAACATATCAGTAAAGAAAACTCAAGCACCTTAGGAGAAAGCTTATACGAATTTCCTGGATTTTATTTAAGAAAACTAACAATGAGAGAATATCTAACTAATTCCTCTACACATTTGATAGGCTATCTAGGAGAAGTAAATAGCCGCAAAACAAAAGAAGATCCTTTCTACACAAAAGGAGATTTAAACGGGGTAAGTGGTATAGAAGCTGCATATGAAGAATATCTTAGGGGAGAAAAAGGAATGGCTATAAAACTTGTTGATGTACATAATAGAGATCAAGGAAAATTCCAAAATGGCAAGTTTGATACTCTACCAGTTGCTGGTAAAAATTTAATCTCAACTATTGATATTGAATTGCAAAAATATGGCGAAAAATTAATGACAAATAAAATTGGAGCAATTGTGGCTATTGAACCCTCAAGTGGAGAAATAGTTGCTTTAGTTTCTTCCCCTTCATATAATCCAAACCAATTAATAGGAAGAAAAAGATCTGAAAATTATAAGAAACTATCTAATGATAAGAATAAACCTCTTTTTAACAGAGCATTGCAGGGAACTTATCCACCAGGATCCACATTTAAACTTGTTAATGGTCTCATCGCTTTACAAGAAGGAGTTATTACTAAATATAATAATTTTAACTGCAGTGGAGATAATGGTTATAGTTACGGAAATAATAAAAATGTGGGATGCCACCCTCACCAAACTCCACTAAATCTTAAAAAAGGAATAGAACTCTCATGCAACACCTATTTCTGTAATATTTATGACAAAATTTTCACTAAATATAGCTCTAATATTGAGGCTTATAATAGTTGGAGAAATCACGTTGCTAGCTTTGGAATTGGAAGTTATATGAATAACGATTTTATTACAGGATCTCCTGGCAAGCTCCCAAAATCGTCTTATTTTGATAAACTTTATCGAAAAAGTTGGAATGCTAATACAATCATCTCAATGGCAATTGGACAAGGAGAGCTACTATTAACACCTATCCAGATGGCAAACATGACTGCTATAATTGCTAATAGGGGATTCTATTACACACCGCATATTATAAAGAAAATATCGGGAGAAGAATCAATTGACACAAATTTCATAAAGAAAAAGTATTGCAGTATTGAATCAAAATATTTTAAACCTATAATTGAAGGTATGCTAAAAGTTACAGAAGGAGAAGATGGTACTGCTCAAAATGCTAAAATCCCAGAATTAGAGATCTGCGGTAAAACTGGAACAGCTCAAAACCCTCATGGGGAAGATCATTCAATATTTATTGCCTTTGCACCAAAAGAAGAACCGAAAATTGCTATTGCAGTATATATTGAAAATGGGGGATGGGGATCAACATGGGCTTCACCAATAGCATCATTGATGATTGATAAATATATTAACAAAAAAATAAGTAAAATTACTCTTGAAGATTTTATTATTAATGGAAACCTAATTGTTGATAAATGAGAAAAGCAAAAAATATATTTGACAATATTGATATGATAAGTATTTTACTTTATATAATATTAGTGTTATTTGGTATTGTGAATATATATGCATCTCAATATAATGACGACACAAAATTTGCGATAAATTTAGCAAGCAGATATGGAAAGCAGATTTTATTTGTCTGTATTTCAGCATTTACTGCATTTATTATTCTTATAATTGATTGGAAATTCTTTTACTCTTTAACATATATATTCTACATTTTAATAGCACTATTACTTGTGTGGGTGTTATTTCAAGGAGCAATAACTGGAGGAGCATCATCTTGGTTTGAATTAGGAACATTTAAGTTTCAACCTTCTGAATTTGCTAAATTTATTACTGCTTTAGCATTAGCTAGATATTATAATAATCTACACAGCAAACAAATTCCAACAAGTGAAAAGATAAAAACATACAGCATTATTTTACTTCCATTTTTATTAATTATTTTACAAAATGATTTAGGAACAGCTCTTGTATTTACTGGATTTATATTTGTACTTTATAGAGAAGGATTGTCAGGAAATATTTTAATCTTCGGTTTAATAATAGGCATATTATTTTTACTCTCTCTGTTAATAGAAAAATTACTTCTTAGTATTATCATTAGTGGAATAATTATAATACTTATTCTACTTTTAAGAAAAAAGAAAAAGGTAATAATAGCTCTATTTTCTCTTCTTCTTATAACAATATCTTTTATTTTTAGTGTTAATTACATTTTCAATAATGTAATGGCTCCTCATCATAGAACAAGAATAAATATACTTCTAGGTAAAGAACTTGATCCACACGGAGCTGGATATAATTTGATTCAATCAAAAATTGCAATTGGTAGTGGGGGGTTTTCTGGAAAAGGATTTTTAAATGGCACCCAAACTAGATTTGATTTTGTTCCAGAACAAAGCACAGACTTCATATTCTGTACTATTGGAGAGGAGTGGGGGTTTCTTGGAAGTTTATTCTTTATTTTAGTGTTTATT
>CEVW01132300.1_pt1 | contig 34556 bp, 42 predicted proteins | sample 427061 | NCBI WGS metagenome assembly CEVW01 (sample SAMEA2623774, study PRJEB7988) | marine metagenome | biome: marine biome (ENVO:00000447); feature: surface water layer (ENVO:00002042); material: "saline water (ENVO:00002010), including plankton (ENVO:xxxxxxxx)" | depth 5 m
AATGGAGAAGTTACTTTTAGTCAGACTATTCAAGGTAATTTGTCTGGCAATGTTACAGGAAATATTACAGGTGATGTAACAGGCAATTCAGGAACTACAGATAAATTAAAAATAGCAGTTAATATAGCAGGTAAATCTTTTGATGGTAGTAGTGATATTACTATAAATGCGGCTGATTTAGGTGATGTTACTAGTGTAGGTTCAGGTGATATAATAACCACGGCTGAAAGAACAAAATGGAATACAACAGATTCTAGAACACAAATATCATCAGTAGTCCCTGTTGGTGGTAATGGATTAGCAATTGTTGGATCTACTTATCCTGGTGATTATACTGATAGTGGACAAACCAATTCAGAATTATTAGGACATATTAATGCTTTAAAATTAGAGGTTTGGAAATTAAGTAAAATAATAGAAGATTTAAAAAATAAATATGTTCTAGACAATAATAGTTCTTAAATAAAATTTTTTATGTATTATAATTATATATGGCATTTACTAGATATAATTATGATAGTTTAAGAACACAAAAGAAATTACAACAATCTACTGGAACTTGTAGATATATGTTGAATGTTCCAGGTCCATTTTCAGAACATTGTTATATGCAGGACCCACAAATAAGAATACAAAAATTTGGAGCAAATCTTATGAAAGTGAGAGATGGTCATCCTATAGACATAGATAGTGATTTGAAAGGTGTAGGAAGAAAATTAAAAGCAGGTGGTATGTTAAATTCAGAATGTTCTTATAAGCATAATGATCTTAAGGTAAAACCTATGCATTTTGAAACTTGTACAGCACCTGTAACAGATCAATCTAGAGTAACACATCCAGCTAGAAATTATAAATCTTTAGAACAAAATAGAAGAGATTATCCATTATTTGATCCTCAAGAAAATACTTGTTTGCATTTTCAAAATAATTTAAGTACGCGACTTTTAGAAAGAGATAGCTATGTTCCAAAATTACCTTGTTTATAATATATTTTGTTTATTTTTATAAAGATAATATATTTTACTTATATATATAATGGAATTAGTTGTACCACTAATAGGATTAGGTGCTATGTATATAATATCTAATCAAAATAATGAAGAAAAAAAGAAAGAATACCAAACAATGCGCGAAAACTTTACGGGTAATACAAATGAAAGATTATTTAATCATGGATTTAAAACTAATTTAAAAACACCAGAAAAAAACTATCCTGTTGAAAATAAAGAATTAGTTAAAAAAGATATAAATTATTATTCAGGTGCAAATCCAAATGTAGAAATGCCAAATTATAATCCAAAAATGAAAGAAGAAGATACACAAAAAGATGTTCATAATTTTAAAAGTTTAACGGGTAAAGAAATGGATCCTTGTGAATTAACTCATAATAATATGGTTCCTTTTTTTGGGTCAAAGGTAACTCAATCTACAAAAGGATATGAAGGCTTATTAGATTCATATTCTGGTGCTGGTAGTCAAAAAATAGAAAAAGTATCACAAGCACCTATGTTTGCTCCACAAAAAAATATGAATTGGACAAATGGAATGCCTTCTACTACAGAATATATGCAAGAAAGAATGAGAAATAATGTAACTAGTAAAATGAATAATGTTAAACCGTGGCAAGAAGTTCAAGTAGGCCCTGGATTAAATAAAGGATTTGGACGCGAGGGATTCGGTGGATTTAATTCTGGTATGGAAGCTAGAGATAAATGGTTACCAAAAACTGTTGACCAACTAAGAGTAAAAAACAATCCAAAAAATTCATATAAAGGACAAATGTTAGGAGCTCACGTAGGTAGAAGAGGACCTAGAGGTGAAATTGGTAATGTAGAAAAAAATAGACCAGATACATATTATATTCAGAGTAGTGATAGATGGTTAACAACAACAGGTGCATCTGGAGAAGCACCAACAGTACGAAGTGAAAATATTTTAAGGGATGTAAATAGAATTAATCAAATAAAAGAACATTTTGGAGGTGGGGCAAAAGAAAAGAATGGAACATATCAATCTGGTGCATTTAGAAAGTCGTCTAGAATACAATTACCCGGAAACGATAAACATTTAGGTGTAGCTACTATAAAAGATGGATGGGATCCAACAACAAAAGATTTTGGTAAATCATCTCATACTAATTTGCCTAATTCTCGTTCTGTTACTGGTTATGATGATGCCAGAATGGGTAACGCACACGGATTTGTAAAAGCATTAGTTGCTCCTATTATGGATATTATTAAACCAACTAAAAAAGAAAATGTAATTGGTAATATGAGACCAACTGGTAATGTTAATGCTGGTGTTCAATTAAAACATCGTATATGGAATCCTAATGATACTCCAAAAACAACTATCAAAGAACAAACTGAAAACGCAAAACACAATAATCACGGACATAGATATTACGATGGTGCTCATACTACAAATGCTCATCAACCTACATATGGACAAAGAGATACCACTACTTGTCCTGCTCTTGGTAATCCTAGTGGTACATCAGCTACTGGAGCCAAAGGAAAAATACACAGTGATATGTATAAGATGAATCAAAATATAAATAAAGAATCTATATCTAAAGTTGATAGGTATAATGTAGGTAATCATAATCTATTTAATAATACTATCAATATTGGAAATGTAAAAAATTGTCCACAACAACCCAATCATTATTTACCTAATATGCCAAAATCATCATCTGGAACATCTGTTCTTGGTAAATATCAAACTAATAATCGTAGAGAAGTTGGTGTCAATTATAAAAGAACACAGGCTGATTTATTAAAACCATTTCATAATAATCCTTATACACATTCTATTACTTCAGTTGTTTAATTATATTTATTTTAATTTAAATATAATTAATATATTCATTTAATGGACTATATAAACATACATAAAGAAATAACAACTAAATTAGATTTTTTTATTAATAATAAAAAAATACCTCATATTATTTTTTATGGAGAATCTGGTAGTGGTAAACGATTTATACTTGATAATTTTATAAAAAAAATTTATAATAATAATAATAAATTAATAAAAGATTACGTTATGTATGTTAATTGTGCTCACGGAAAAGGTATTCGTTTTATTAGAGATGAATTAAAATTTTTTGCCAAAACTAATATTCAAAATTTAAATGGTGTTTTTTTTAAAAGTATTGTATTATTTAATGCAGGATGGTTGACTACAGATGCACAATCCGCATTAAGAAGATGTATTGAACAATTTAGTCATAATACTCGTGTTTTTATAGTTATTGAAGATACTGATTGTTTATTAAAACCAATTTTATCTCGTTTTTGTAATATATATATACCTTTACCCATAATAAATAATAAAAGAATAAGTTTACATAATTATAATATTAATAATATTGATAATGAAATATTATATCAAAAAAAGGATAAATATTTCAATAATATTATGACAAAATATTATAATAAATCGATTCAAGATAAAAATAAATTAAACGTAAAAGAAATATATAAAATTTCACACGAATTGTATTATAAAGGATACCACGCAAAAAATATTATTGATTTTTTAGAAAAAACTAAAATTAACGTTATTAATAAGTACAAATTATTAATTTATTATGATAAAATCAGAAAACAATTTAGACAAGAAATTTTATTAATATTCTTTTGTTTAAATTATCTTTATTTGCGGAAAAACACACATTTAGATAATATAATGAATATTTAAAATGGACGATTATAATGTAAATTGTTTGTCTGAAGCTAAAAATGAATATTGTGCTCGTTTATTAAATACTTTAACGCCTTTATTAGTTCAAGGATTAAAATCTGTTTATGATGAAGCCGTTAAATTATGTAATGAAAATGAAGAATATGAAAAATATTTGATGACATTTCAAAATTTTTTAACCAGAGTACCTCAATGGAATGAAGCACTAATTTTAGAAGAATGTACTAGAATAATTAAAGATAGTCATTGTAATTATTTGGAAGACCTAATTGCTTGTGTTCATATTACTCATTTAAAAATTTTAACGAGTGTTCGCGTTAGTCAAAAACAAAAAAAAATCGATATTGATATTCCAAAATTATCTACATTTATTCATACTTGTTACATCAATTTTGCTAGAAAATTATATGAAAATGTATATTTATTTGAAAAAGATGTTATGCCCCTACAATATCAAAAAAATATGAGAGAATGTGAAATTATTTGTAGAGAAAGTATATTAACTGCTATTAGAAATAATATACCTGTTGAAAAAATGTTAAGAGCATATATCGATGAAACAGTAGATGAAGAAATTGTAGAAGAACTTGTTCAAAAAAATATGTCTATCGAAGAAACTGAAAAATTAGAAGAAGAAATTAAAGAAAGAGACGAAAAACGAGAAGAAGAGGAATTAAGAAAGGAGGAAGAAGAAGCAGATTTTACTAAAAATAAAATCAATTTAGGTTTTAATGTTGTTAATGCTAAAAAATTAGAAGAAGTTAATGTAGATACTAATAGTTCTTTCGAACAAAGTATGGAAGTATTAACTGAAAAATTAGATAAACAAAATAAGGATATTGTCAAAAATCCTACTGCTACTATTATTAAACCTGAAATAACTATTGAAAAACCTCCTTCTATTGTTGCTGAAAAATCTAGTAATATAAGTTTTAACGATAATGATAATGTTTTAGATATGGGAACTAATAAAGAATCAGTGATTAACGCCCCAAAAGATATTGAACGTTTAGACAAAATATCAAAAGAAAATGATGCAAAAAGAAAAGCAGAAGAAGCTGAATATGGCGACGATGATGAAGATGGTCCTTTAAAAATCGGTGGAGAAGATTTAAAATTAACTATTTCTGATGTTCACGATTTAAATCACGCTAATATTAAACCTCCCCCTTCATTAGATGTAGAAGTATTATCTTAATTGCGTTAAATTATTTTATTTTATAAATTAAAATAATTTATAATGACTCAATCCTTTTTTATTTCTGGATTAGCAATTTCTTTTATTTATGTTATAATTAAATTTGTAGAAACAAAATTTATTACTAAAAAAAATGTTCCTTTAAAATTATTATTTAGAGATGCTTTAATCATTTATTTGTCTTCTGTTTTAGGATTATTTGTATTAGATCAATTCGGTAATACTATTATTAAAACTACTACACAAGTATTTACTGATAAACCATCTTTTTAATCAAAATAACATCTATTGATTATTGCTTCTTCTAAATTTTTATATCTAAAATACGTTGTAAAATTTCCATTACTGCCCATATGATTTTCTGCAATCCTATTAGTTGGTGGAATTTTAAATATTAAACTTCCTAATGGTAACTTTGTTATATATAATATTGGACCATCTAATATTAAATTTGATTTATAATCGTTAAATTTAATAGTAAATGGTTTATCTGAACCTTTATTTTCTAATAATATTGCATTCAATATTGGTATTTTCTTTATCATATCTATTGACATATTTATTATAATATTGCATTCTATAAATGCGATACTATATAATGTTCCGTGTCCACCCCAAGAATAACTATCATATTCTCTAGGCAATAATTTTTTAAAAGGATCTTTATAATGCAATGACCTTGACAAATAAATATCATTTATACTTAATCTTTTTTTTATATAATATAAAATTGAAGATAAATTAGTATCCTTTTTTCTTTTCACCGTTTTACCAGTAGAAGTTATATTTTTTTCAACAACAACTGTTTTTATTAAAATTTTTTGGACATTTTTTATCTCATCATACATTCCCTGTATTTGTTTATCATTGCTTGTCATTTAATTATATATGTATTATTTTTTTTAATATTTTTATTTTATATATATGTCACAAATATTAGCGATGGGTAGCAATAAAATATATAACAAAAATAAATGTAAAAATAACAATAGATTTAAAAATTTAGATACTATTTTAAATAATATTAAAATAATTCTTACAAAATTAAATATTAATGTAATACAACCTATAGAAACTATTAATAATGATATTTGTCGTTCCTTATGGATGAGAGATAATTTTATAAATATAGATAATAATTTGTATTTATTAACTATGTCAGATAGTAAACGTAACCCTAATTCAGAATTAAAACCTCTTTATCTTAATGAACATCCAATACATAATATAGTCGATAATGATAAAATTTTAAAGAATATATATGTGGATGGTGGTGATATTATTCAATATAATGATAATATATTTATAGGTATTGGAATGCGTACTAATAATAAAGCATATAAATGGTTTAAAAATAAATTTAAAAATAAAAATGTTTTTAAAATTAATCATAAAGCTTTACATTTAGATTGTTGTTTTTGTATGTTAAAAAATAACGTCATAATTTATTCTAAAAAATATATTAAAAAATTTCCATCTAAGTTAAAGAATAAATATAGAGTATTTTATGTTGAAGATTATATAAAAAAAAATACTGATCCAAATTTAGCTACTAATATATTAATTATAAATAATTATATAATTGTAGCAGATTTAAATAAATTCAATAAATTTTATGATTTTTTAAGCACTTTTGGATATAAAATTATTAAGATACCATTTTATAATTTATGGAAAGATGGGGGAGGAATTAGATGTTTAACTCAATGGATTCAAGTAAATGATCAAAAAATATTATAATTATATTAATATCAATTATAATATTATACATATATCGGGATTGTATCTAAATTAAATACTTGTTTTTTCTTTGCTTTTTTACTAGGTATTATATAATCGTCAAACATTAAATTTTTAATTTCATTTTCAGGTGTATGATTATGCACAGTTCTTACTATCATTTTATATAGTTTAAATTCTGGATATCTCTCTTCTCCATTTTTTTTATACAGAATATTTCTTCCTTTGTCATCTCTGGCCCATTTTAATATAAGTTGTGCTATCGGATCTTCTAATTCTTCTTTCGTTGGTATAGCATTTTCAAAAAAATAATCATATAAAGAACAAGCTAATCTACATAAATCAAAACTTTTATTTGGTCCTAATGTTTTTTTATTTTTATTATAATATGGTTCACAATTATATTGTGAACTTGCATCTCCATCTGTATTAAAACTATCACTACAAAATATTTTCCCACTGTGATTATATATTGCTCTTCCAAAATCTATTATTTTAAATATTCTACCATAAGTTGGAACTTTATATGTTTTATTATTCCATCTATAATATAAATATTTTTTATCTGTTTCTTTATACATTATATTATTCGAATGTAAATCATTGTGTGTCAAATTAAACATCTTTTGATAAGTTAATAATGATATTATTATTTGAAATAAACAAGATTTCCATTCATTATCATCCAATTCTTCGTCTTCGTTTTTATCTAATAAAGAATCCATGGTATTATCTAATAATTCTAAACTTATAATATTCACTGGAAAATTATATATATCAGCCTTTATTACTTCAGTATCACTTGAATATGACGAATAACCTGACATATCTGAATTTGAACAACTTATCAAATCACTAGATAATGATTCTTCCTCCTCTTCTTCTTCTGCTTCATCTGTATTTGAACTTCTTGAAGAACACGTTGATTCTGTATGTTGTGATTCTGTTTGTACATTTTTACTTATATCCACTACAACTGCTATTTTTGAATTATCATGTAATTTTAAATTTTTCTCTGTTAACTCAAATACTCCTTCAAACATATCATTATTTATTTCTTCACAATTAATATTTATTGTATCATTTTTATTTACTTTAATTTTCTTTCTATTTCCTCTTGTATCATCGTCTAATAATTCTTCATCTATTTCTTCAGTTTTAAATAATTCGTTATTATTATTGTGAAAATACTTTGATTCGTATAAATATTCTAAATCATCAAATATATTTATTTCGTGTTTTTCTTGAACTCCTAAAAATGATCCATAATAATCTATTCCATTATAAAATTTATGTTTATGTAAAATCATACTACTCAAATATGAAAAAAAACCATCTATGTATGCTGCATTATTCTCATCTAATTTTTTTTTTGATAGATTGTTTATATTATTTAATTTAGGAAGCATCTCTAATTTTTCTTTTTTTATATGCTTATATTTACCTACCATGTATTTCACTGGATCTAATAATGGTGAAAATTTAAAAAATGACTTTCTTTTTATTTCATTGTCACTAGCATCTTTTAATATTGTATCAAATATATTACTATCTCTTCCCGTTATATCATATAAATGATATTTGTGATTTAAATTAATTGAATTATAATTGTTTTCTGCTACTTTGAAAAATTTGTTATATATAGGTAAATAGTTCTGTAAATTATATATTTCATAATTTTCATCTAAACTCTTAAATAATTCTAAATTTCGCCTTTTTGTATAAGATACGACAAACATTGTAATAGCTAATATACATAATATTTTTATCAATATTTAACTTATTATTATTTAAGTTAAATATTCATATATTTTTCCATTTCTTAATTTATATGAATTTAGAACTAAAAAAATTTGATATGAGAAATATTACATTTAAACCAAATGAAAATCAAGGTCCTGTTATCGTGTTAATTGGTCGTCGTGATACGGGTAAATCATTCTTAGTAAGAGATTTATTATATTACCACCAAGATATACCTATAGGAACTGTTATTTCTGGAACTGAAGCAGGTAATGGTTTCTATGGTAAAATTGTTCCCAAATTATTTATTCACGATGAATATAATTCCGCTATTATTGAAAATATACTTAAAAGACAAAAAATGGTTATGAAACAAATGAAAAAAGAAATTGATAATTATGGTAAAAGTAATATAGATCCCCGTGCCTTTGTTATATTAGATGATTGTTTATATGATAATAGTTGGGCTCGTGAAAAATTAATGCGTCTTCTTTTCATGAATGGTAGACATTGGAAAATTATGCTTGTTATTACTATGCAATATCCACTAGGTGTTCCTCCTAATTTAAGAACCAATATTGATTATACATTCATTTTACGCGAACCTTATTTAACTAATAGAAAACGTATTTATGAAAATTATGCTGGAATGTTCACTACATTTGAATCGTTTTGTCAAGTAATGGACCAATGTACGGAAAATTATGAATGTTTAGTTATTAGTAATAACGCAAAATCTAATAAATTGGAAGACCAAATTTTTTGGTATAAAGCTACTGGACACGGCGAGTTCAAATTAGGTTCAAAGGAATTTTGGGAATTATCCAAAGATTTGGGTAGCGATGACGAAGATGACCAATACGACCCGCAATCATTTAAGAAAAAAGGTCCTAGAATTAATGTGAAAAAAAATAAATGGTAAATATATACAATGAAACAATTAACTCATAAAGATTATAAGAAAATATTAAAATTTTATAAAAAAAAAGTACCAAAAACACGAAAAAAAATAAAAAAAGCTGCTAAGAAAATTTTAGTAAAAAAATTTTGTAGTTGTATTCAAAAAGTACAAAAAAAAACTAAATCTAAAAAATATAGTCCTATTGGTATTTGCACAAAATCCGTTATTCAGGGTAAAGGATTCAAGCGCGGTAAATTTAAATGTAAAAAAAGGAGAAGTATTAAATTACATAAAGGTGGAAAACGTCGTAAAAGGACGCGTAAAAAAAGAGGAAAAGGATTTTTTAGTTGGTTCTCTTCCAATAATACAAAGTATCAAAAATTACCAAAGGATAACAATGAAATAAATGAAAAAACCTTATTTGAACAATATAAAAAACAACTCATAGAAACAGCAAAAAAATTAGAGATTCCTACTCAAGAATTTGAAAAATGGACTATTCAAGAATCTCCATATACTAACAATGGTAAAGTTAATTTAAAATTAATGGAACAACACGTTATTGAAGCAAATGAAGCTTTTGAATGTATGTCATAAATAAGAAACTTTTTGATACATAACTTTTTACTCCCATAAAAAAAATGAAACTCATTTCAAAAAGGGAGAGAAAACTAATGTTGTGTGTATATTAAAAATGTGTAAAAATATAATTATGAAATACTACAGGGTGGTCCAGGTAACATTGCTCCCCAACAATCAACGCAATATATTACAGGATGTTCACAATAATCACCCCAACTTACATTAATAAATTCTTTTACCTTTTTATCCCATATAACAATAGCAAAACAATTTTTACATATAACCCTAGGTTCTTTTCTTAACCATGAAAATATTTCCTTTCTTAAATCATTTATTTGCCATACGGTTTCTTCGGCAGACATTTATATATATAATTGAAATAATTTAATTATATATATTTTAGATATATATGCAAAAAGAAATTTGTCAATTTTTCAAACCAACAAACAAAAGTAATAAAGTTAATAAAGTTAATACAGTTAATAAAAAAAAAGATGAACCTGTATTATTCCAACCTAATTTATTTGTATTTACTGATGGTGCTTGTCAAAATAATGGTAGATCTAACGCGACTGCTTCCTGGGCTGTATATTTTAAAAAAAATGATCATAGAAATACAAGCGCGTTAATAGTAGGAAAACAAACAAATCAAGTAGCAGAATTAACGGCTATTATAAAAGCGTATGAAATATTAGAAGTAAATAATCAATTAAATCAAAATATTATGATATGTTCGGATTCTATATATGCAATTAGATGTGCTACAACATATGGTGAAAAATGTGAAAAAAGATGTTGGATAAAGAAAAAACCAATTCCAAATGTGGATTTAGTTAAGAAAGCATATTATTATTATAAAAATAAAAATAATATAAAATTTAAACATATAAAAGCACATACAGGTAAAACAGATTTTTATTCATTGGGTAATGATGGAGCAGATAGATTGGCTGTAAGAACATTAAATAATAATTAATCATATTTATTTAAATCGTATACATACAACCATTTTATAAGTTTTAGATCATCATAAATTAATACACATATTAATAGATAATATATTACTAACGGTATTGTATGATTATTAGTAAATAAATAATATATGTGATATCCCCAATTTAATGCACAAGAAATTGTATATGAATACAAACATTTTTGTTGTAATGTAATCAAATCTTTTTTTGATAACAAAAACCTCATTCCCATAAACAAATTTACATTATATGTTAAACAAGCAGAAATACAATATATAAATAATAATTTTGATGTATCGTTACTATAAAAATCAGTAAATATACTTATAATACCAAATGATGTTGATACTATATGATGATATTTTGTACTATTACTTAAATTTTTAAGCTTATATAAAGCAACAGTATCATTAATTGTATATATTATTGCCCCAATTTGAATAATTAAATTATAGTTATAATAATTATCATTTACAATTAAAGAATATATTATTGGCGGAGATATTATCGATAATCCATATAATGCGCCCGATTTCATAGTATTTTTAATAATATATTGTTTTTTTTCATTATCGTATGATTTATATTTTGAATACATTATATTTAAATAAAAATCATACACCTTATACATTGAATTAGTTGAAATAATTGCTAATATATAAATATAAACAATTACATAATTTGTATATGTATACATATAAATATTTACAAATATATATATTTATATGTATTTTTTAAAATATTTAACTGGAAAATGGTAAGTAATATGAAACATTTTTAACTTTATTGCTAATAGTATGTGTAAAATCCGATAATTGTTCTAACATAGACGAATTCGATGATTTTTCAACTATCTCTTTAATTTGCATCGAACCTTCTTCATCAAATTCACCTGGTATTAATTTTTTTATAACATAAGTTTTTATAAATTTATAATTATTATAATATGGGTATATTTCTGGTTTATTAAAAGCTAAAAAAGTCAACAACATATACCAAAGAGAAGAACGTTTTCTTATTATTTTATAAATATGAGAACATAATTTTTTAAACAATTGGAAATGTTTAGATTTTTTACCACCTAGCATTTGTAACATACCGGGTGTAATTTTCATTTCGACTGCAATATTTTTTGGATCTTCTCCCATTATATAACTAAAATCTATATGAACTAATTCACCATATTTGTTTATAATAATATTTTCAGTATGTCTATCGCCTACTCCTAATATATAACATAATACACAAGAGGAGACACAAGTATTTATAAAATTATTTCTTAATTCTTCTATTGTACGTTTGGGATTTAAATCCATTATATAATTTTGTAATGTTGTATTTTTTTTATGTTTTATATCATATAAAGTTATTGCTTCTTCTATTATTTCAATCCAACCATAATTTTCAGTATATGGAAGTATATTATATGTAGATACTAACAAATCATTACATATATATTTTAACCATTTAGATATGTACATTGTTAATTTATCTTTTCTCAAGTCTTCATTTTTTACCAATATACTTTTCATACGAACATTTCTATAATTAGTTATTACTTTTAATGGAATAATATATGGTTTTGTAGAAGAATTTATTTGTTTTATGTTATCTACATCTATATTTATACATTTATAATGAGGAAACCAAGGTAACTTTGCTTCTCCATTTTGTATAAACCAGTCGGTTACTATATTTTTTCTATCTGATTCAGGCGATTGTAATATTAAATCAACTAATTTAATTAATTCTTCAGTTTTCCTTATATCGTTTATAAAGTCTGAAGGACTACACCTATTAATTGTATCCATCATACATCTTAAATTTTTATTATCTTCCTTATTTAATGTATTAATATAATATTTAGTTTCAAAATAAAATGAATAAAACAATTCTGGACTTATTGCACATTGAATAGATATCATTTGACCTATTTTTACATATTTTTTTGATAATTCTACTAACCAAGGCATTAATAATCTATAAAAATCTTCATTTTTTTGTTTTAATAAAGTTATTATATAGTCTTCAATACATTCATATTTATTTAAATCAATATAAAATCCCATTTCTAATATATTTTCAGCATTACAAGTATTTTTACATATTGAATTACATAATATACTATTACAAATGTATCTAGGTGTTTCAGAATTATTATAGTATTCAATTAGTTTATTCATATCTGATAATGATTTATCATTATTTGTAGTTAAACATTTTGTTATCCAGGTATAATGTCCTTTAAATTCATATCTATGTGTCCATAAAAATTGTTTTTCTATATTTGTATATTTTTCTCTTGGTAATTTATATTGAATACTACGATAAATACTTATTATATAATTAATATTTTCAGCCCATTTTTTATTTACAATTCTAAATGTTAATAATTCATTTATGGTTACAGGTAAATTAATAAATAATGTTAATAAATCTCTACAATGAAAAGTAATTTTAACTTGTTTATTACAATCCAAACAAGTTTTTAAATCATTTTTATCAAAAACGGTCTCATGTATTGTTTTAAAAAAAGATTCTGGAGGTGATGTAGACAATATAAATTCATTTTTTTTTACATTCCATTTTGAACAACTAGAACAAAAAATTCTACCACATATTCTGCAATGATGTTTTCTTGTTAATAAACCAAATTCTATATTGCATTTAAAACATTTTTTTATTTTATCATTTGGTATCCATATATTAGGTTTTCTTGATGGTATATTTATTGGATTACTATTTCTTCTTGTATTATCTATGTACATTGACATAGCCATATTTTTATTGTAATTCATATATTTATAAAATATAATATCATATATTTAAATTGTTGTTATTTTTTGAAATATGCCTCCACCTACATTCATCAACATATCTTTGTTTACTTCTACTTTTAAACAACAACTATGTTGATGAGGTAACCGATGTTTCGAACAAAATTTTAAATTACATTTACAGGGCATATCAGACCAAGCTAATTTTTTATTACAACCTTCTAAAGAACATCTATTACTTTTCTTCTTTTTCTTCTTCTTTGTCTTTTTTTCTTCATTTTTATGTTCTATATTTTCTGTTTTTACACTATCCATGGTTTCAATATTCATTTATATTAATATAAAATATATATTATTTTATATCAATTTTTATTATTTATACAAAGTATATTTTCAAATAAATAATTATTTTTTTCTATCATCAAGAAATTTTTCCGCATCAAATTTATTATCTTTGCTTTTTGTTACTATATTATCACCTTCAAATAATTCTTTTCTTATGTCTGCTGATGTCACTTCTTTATTGCTATTTGTAGTTAAACTCTCTTCTATAGTATTATTTATACCAATTAAATTACCTTCTTTATCTATATTTTGAGTTAATTTATTTCCACTTTCTTTAGCCAACTTAACATTTTCTTTGATTGCTTCTTTCTTAGTTTCCATTACTCTTTTATCGAATTCCTGTTTAGCTTTTTCCTCATTTTTAATTTTTTCACTCATCAATTGATTCAATTCTTCTTCCAAGTATTCAACCTTTCCTGTTTTATATGCGTCTGGATCCCACGGCATCCACATACCAACTGGACCTACATATACATTATGATTAGGGTCTACTTCTCTTAACATTTTACATCTTAATTCCGCTTCTTCTTGTGTTGAATAACTACCTCTAATTTTTAATCCTCTTGTTGAGGTTTGAAAATCATATGTTTTTCCAAATTCATCCGTTAATCTCTCCTCATTAGCATCCATAAAATTTTTATATTCATCGTCAACTGTATTCATTGTTATTTGTTCTTTTTCATTATTTAAAAATTCATGAAAATCACTCATTAAATCATTTACTTCAATATTATATTTATATCCCAAAAAATTCATATATTCTTCAAATTTTTTAATAGATTTAGTAAAATCGTAATATTTTAGGAATTCTTTAAAAAAAAACCTATTTTTATCTTTTAATATATCTTCAGGAGAAACAAAACTTACACATACAAACTTTTGTCCAGAAATTGGTTTATCTTCATCCAATAAATCAATATATTTAGGATTTACTTTACCATCACTAGTTATTTTTCTCTCAAATGCCAATTCACTCATTTATAATTTTATATTAAATTATTTATTTAAGTTTTAATAAAATTAATGTTTATTTTTTTTCTTCTTATTTAGTATAAATATGCTCGGTAAATTAGGCGATATGATTGATCTTGGCGAACTTGTCAGACGTGTTGTTAAATACCTAGTAGAAGGTATTATGGTTGCTATCGCAGCTTATGCTATCCCAAAGAAATCCCTTAACATGGATGAAGTATTATTGATTGCTTTGACAGCAGCAGCTACCTTCTCTATATTAGATACTTATGTTCCAAGTATGGCCGTAAGCGCACGTTCTGGTGCTGGATTCGGTATCGGTGCAAACTTAGTTGGTTTCCCACGTATGTAAATAAATAATAATTTTAATATTTAATTATTATTTATTTTTTAATGTTTTCCTTTTTCTTATTCTTCTTTTCTTTCTTGTTTTTATTTTTTTTAAACAAGCATTTTTTTTAAAATATTTATATAATATTTCATTTGTATCTATTATTTCACCATTAAATTTATATTTTTTTAATTCACTTGATATTTCCTTTTTAATAACATTATAATGAGTACAACCCAAAACTACACAATCACATTTTTCTATAAATTTTTCTTTTTTTTTTATTTTTTTTAAATATTTCATTATATTTACACCATCGTCTATTCTATAAGCTAAATATGGAAATGTTATGTATTTAACATTTATTCCTTTTTTTTTTAATAATTTATAATGCCATTTTAATCTTGTTGTTATTGGTGTGCATAACACTAATATATTTTTATAATTCTTTTTTTTTATATACATACAAGCAGGAACTATTGGTTCATATATTTTTATATTATTTATTCTATAATAATTTTTCATTAATATATCCATTATTGTGGATGATGCACTGTGACACGCTATTATTATATTTTTTACTATTTTACTATCATAATTATTTAATATTTTTAATAATCCCTTTCTTATATATTTCTTTGTCCACCCCTTTTCTGAAGTTAATTCTGGAAATATTTTATGAAAACTTACATCTCTATTTTTATTTATCTTCTTTTTTAAATTTAACCCTCCTTTTCCACTATCCATTACAACTATTTTCATATATATATACTTAATATTTTATAAATCTTTATAAAAAGTTCCCAAATTCTTTTTCCCTTTTATTGGTACAGCATAATATCCACATATACCGTACGATATATCTTTCTTTTTTTTCCTTTCATTTTTAATATATTCATACGGGTCTTTTTCTTTTAATAATTTAACTGGTTCTGGACCATTTTTATGACTCCAATTACCATTATTATCTTGTCTAATAAAATGATAATCACCTTCTTTTACATTTTTATCTCTTGATTTCCATATCATTACAAATATTTTATAATAACCATAAGGACATTTTTGATTTTTTTTTAATTTTTTTATTTTTGGATTATCTTCTTTAAGCATTTTTTTCACATTTTTTGTATTTAAATCAGAAAATGATTTATAATATTTCCATACTGCACCTGAATACACTCCCAATTGAGGTCTCACATATGGACAAAATCTATCTTTATATTGATCCATACTTGATAAATACCAATCCCAGGTATCATATACATCTGAATATTTATTTTTTAATTTATTCATTATTTCTATTTTACTTTTTTTTGATTTTTTTTTATAATTTATACAATCAGTTACATATTTTGGTTTAATAGTATTCATTGCGTATGCATAACAATTATGACTATTTTTCACATATATATTTTCATTCCATTTATTTGGTTCATATTTTGGATGGCGTGGGTGATTCAAATGTTCTCCCATATAAATATTACTAATATTTTATTAAATTGTTGGTATAAATTCCCAATTCAATTCTTTGCAAATTTTTTTCCATATTTCATCTTGCTCTATTCTTTTTATTGGATCTTTCAACATTGGAAAAAATGGTAAAAATTCTCTTTCATCCAACAATTCACACATCTTATATAATACATAATAATAATTCAAAAAATTAACTCTATCATCTGGACAATGAGATGAATATGGTTTCTGTATTTCCATAAATAAATTACATAATTTATCTTCTAATTCTGGTGACATTACTGGTGGTTTTATACCTAATTTATCCTTTATAAAAGGTATATGCTCATAATATTTGTTATATCCTAATTTTTTTAATATATCTTTTGCTTTTTTATTTGTTATTTGCTTTAACGATATTCTCTCTTTTTTTATTTGATTTTTTATGTTTTCTAATACTTCATCTGGTATTTGTGTTGTTTCTTTTGCTTGAAATTGTGCTAATATTTCTCTAAAATGATTAATTCTTTTATATGCATAAAAACATACTTCTTTAGGTGGCTCTTTATAGGACGGTTTTTCGTGTTCTATCAAATATTGTTTTTGTAAACTACATTTATTACATATAATCAATCCTTCATATTCTACTGGCACTAATTCTCCCCCACATTTACATAACTCAAAATTTATTACATAATTATTTATATCTAAATACGAATCATCCAAATTTACCATATATTTATTTATATTACTTTCTAATTCTACTGGTTCTTTTTTTAATGTTTCTTTTTTATTAAAAAAAGAATTTACTACTTTCTTTTTATTTATTTCATCATTTGAAATATTTTTCTTTTTTTCAAAATATTCAAATATATATTTAGAATTTTCTAATAAATATTTCTTTTTCTCTTGTTTTAATTTCTTCATGTCTTCTTTTAATTTCTTTAATCTGTCTACCATTTTTAGCTGTTCCTCCAAACTTTTTGATTTTTTTATCTTTTGTTTTAATTTTTTTCTTTCTTCTTTTATTTTTGGTATTTTATTATTACTGATATCTTGAAAATATTTCATTTTTTCATTATGTTTACTATCTAAGGTAGCCGTTGCCTTTGTATTTATTAATATTTTCTTGGATGATTTGGGCCTAAAATTTGGCATATTAATAAATTATAATTAATAATATTACTTTCTATTTAATTTATTTATTCGTCATTTCATTAATTTTTGTTTCTTTTTTTAAAATAATATGACTGATACTATTCCAATTGATAATTTAATTCAACATAAAATTGATAATATAACTCTTCATAAGATGGCTTTTTTATATAATGCTTTAGAAGACGGATGGTCTATTCATAAAAAGAATAATTTATATGTTTTTAAAAAAAACCATGAAGGTAAAAAAGAAGTTTATTTAGATGATTATTTAAGACGATTCGTTACCGCAAATTTTGATATTTCTAAAATATCATAACATCTAATTTTATTAATAAATTAATTAATTTATTTATTTATTAAAATTTTTTTTTCTTTAGCAATAGTATAATAATATGGGAGGAGGATTAATGCAGCTCGTTGCCTATGGCGCTCAAGATGTTTACCTTACTGGTAATCCACAGATTACTTTCTGGAAGGTTACTTACCGTCGTCACACTAACTTTGCTATGGAATCTATTGAACAAACTTTTAACGGTCAAGCCGATTTCGGTCGCCGTGTACAATGCACTATTTCCAGAAATGGAGACCTTGCATACAGAACTTATTTACAAGTTACTCTACCTGAAATCAACCAAAAAGATGCTCCTGCCGCAGGAAAATGCTTTGCTCGTTGGTTAGATTGCCCTGGAGAACAACTTATCTCTATGGTTGAAGTTGAAATTGGTGGTCAAAGAATCGACCGTCAATACGGTGACTTCATGCACATCTGGAATCAATTAACCTTGACTTCCGAACAAGAAACTGGTTACAACAAAATGATCGGTAACACCACTCAGCTTACTTATTTGACTGATCCATTGTTCGCTGATGTTGCTACCGCTTGTGGTGCTGCTTCTGTTCCTGAAGCTGTATGTGCTCCAAGAAATGCACTTCCTGAAACTACTCTTTACGTTCCTTTACAATTCTGGTTCTGCCGTAACCCTGGACTTGCTTTGCCATTGATTGCATTGCAATACCACGAAGTCAAAATCACCATTGAAATGCGCCCAATGGATGAATGTTTGTTTGCTGTTAGCAAAGTTGACGGTAGTGCAGGTGCTAATGTAAAATGTAACGATGCTTATTCCAAATCATTGGTTGCCGCATCTCTTTACGTTGACTACATTTTCCTTGATACCGATGAACGTAGACGTATGGCACAAAACCCACACGAATACTTGATTGAACAATTGCAATTCACTGGCGATGAATCCATCGGATCCTCATCCAACAAAATTAAATTGAATTTCAATCATCCATGTAAAGAATTGATATGGGTTGTTCAGCCTGACGATAACGTAAGTTACTGTGATTCTTTCGTTACTGGTCAAGTTCTTAACATGGCTTTGGGAGCACAGCCATTCAACTACACTGATGCAGTTGATGCTCTTCCAAATTCCATCCGTGCTTTCAGTTCCACTCACCAATTGACTGGTGGTGCAGAACCTGGTGCACAATCCAACACTGCTGTTATTGGACAAAACGGATTGTTCAGTGATGCCGGTGCTAACAACGCAAACGCAGCAGGTGTTGCCGTAACTGACTTGTCTGCCGCATTTGCAGCTGGTGTTACCAACGGTGTAAGTGATGCTGGTGCATTCGTTTTGGCTGAAACTGCTCTTAACATGCACTGTTGGGGTGAAAATCCAGTTGTTACTGCTAAGTTGCAACTTAATGGCCAAGACCGATTCAGTGAACGTGAAGGAACCTACTTTGATTTGGTTCAGCCATTCCAACATCACACCAGAACTCCAGATACCGGAATTAACGTATATTCCTTCGCTCTTCGCCCTGAAGAACATCAGCCATCTGGAACCTGTAACTTCAGTAGAATTGATAACGCAACTCTTCAATTGGTTGTTTCTGCTGCTGCCATCGGTAGTGCACAAACCGCCAAAGTTCGTGTATACTCTACCAACTACAATGTCCTTCGTGTCATGAGTGGTATGGGTGGGTTGGCATATTCCAACTAAATTGTTTTTACAATTCTTATTATCTTAAAATAATATCTAATTTTATCTAATTATATATTATAAGAATGTCTAATAAAATTATAAGTGTTAATAACCCCATTGCTGCTGTATTTGACCACTTTGAGCTATTACCTCACGGACTACAGATTGCAAAAAATGGTGGACTGTTAAGTCCAGATCACCTTAAATGGAAAAAAAGAACAACAAGTCATCTTTATAAAGATGAGGGAAAAGAAGGTTTTAACCCAACCCTATCGCAACAGACACAAATAATAGTTGGAGCATTGAGCAAAATAAATGGTAAACCAAAGTTGAAAGATATTGCTAATAAATCTTCAGCTTGTGGAGAAGGTGAATGTGTAATAATGGGGGGTCGCAAACGAAGAAGATCGCGTAGAAAATCCCGTCGCGGTGGTAAAAAAAGAAAATCCCGCCGTAAACGTAGAAAATCAAGGAAAAAAAGAAAAAGAAGAACTCGCCGTAGAAGACGACGGTAATTTAGGATAATATTTAATAATCTTATCAAATATTATTCACCCTCTTTTTTATACACATATTCACTACCTAATGTTATTTGATTACCCGGATTAACAACAATAACATGATTTCTAGGTGTCATTTCTATTTCCCTTACTGGTTGTACTCTTCGTTGCTGAGTTATTTCCATTATTAATTCTATTCGCGTTTGAACACTCCTTGCTAATCTATTTCTCTGTCTTCTTTGTCTAGCTATCATATGTGTTTCTAGATCCTCCATCATCATTTTTATTACTATATATATTAATAATATCAAACATATAACTGTACTAATTCCTAATATAATATAAACAATCATATCATTAATATAAAAGTTTTATAATGTTTAATATATTTATATATATGAATTGTAAAATTTCGATTTATTTAGCTTATGCTGCCAGTGCGTATATTGCAACATGTCTTTACTATTATATTAGAACAAGATTTGTAGGTACACCGTTTATGGATTCATTAACACCAAAACAAAGAACGATTAAAAAAAAATCAGCAAATGTAAGACGAACAATATTTTATGAAGGTATTGGTATTAGTATTCTAGCGTTAGTATTGTTACAACCATTTAAAAAATGCAATTAATAATATCACTATATAGTAATATGATAAAAACCTGGGTATTACATTCTTTATTAGCAGCCATTACCTTTTCTATAGGTGATTTATCTTGTAAATTATTATTAAATCAATCAGATGTAGATTTGAGTGTAGTTTTAGCTATAACAGCTATTTTTATAGGCACAATAGGTATAGTATACATTATAAATAGAACATCTCAAGACAAAGAATTAAATTTTTTAAAAGTTTTTAAAAATAAAAAAACCTTTTTATATTTATTGGGATTTGTAGGTTTTCTGGCATTAGGAGAATATTATTATCATAGTGCTATTTTACACGGTGATAATCCATCGTTTGTAACAGCAATGTCTAGTTTATCCATTGTATTTATTTATTTAATTTCTATTTTAATGTATAATTTTACATTTAATATGAAAACACTATTAGGTATAGGATTAACTATAATAGGTATTTTTATAATAACTATGTATTCGGAAAATAAAAAATATTAATATTTTATAATTATATTTATATGATTAACACCAATTGGTTCTAAAACCATACGGCATAGGATAGTTTATTTGTTTCAAATATTCACCAAATGACATATTTTCGTGATTATTTAGCCACGAAGGAATAGCTTTTTTTTCAACGTGTCCATTTGTATCTCTAATAGCACCACGACCAAAATAAGCATCACTGAAAATGTTTCTTTTTTCTCCTGGTGTAATAGGAACTATTTTTTTAACATACGGTTTTCGTTTAAATGGTGGTTTAGAACCTGTTATATTTCTATTTCTCATCATAGTTGTTGCAGGTGTTGTAACATTATTTTCAAAATCACAAAGATTTTTATATCTTCTATCTTTTCTTCTTCTCCATTTTGACCGATAACCATCATCATCTAAAAATCTATCGTTTCTCCAATCGCTATTTCCCAAACGAGTAGCTCCGGTTCCTCTGGACCGACCTGACCCACATTCTTCTCCCCTTCTCATAAAATATTCATCGCCTGCTTTTTCTGGTAGTTGTCTTGACATTCTTATAATAATAATTATATACTTAATATTTAATTATTTATCAATTTTATTTTTAGATTTGTACAAAGGCAATATTTTATGAATAATAAATCTTTGTATTGTTTGTTCAGCATCTTTTTTTCTTTTTGCAATTTTATTTATTAATTCAGGTTCAATAAAAGTATAATAATTTCTATAACTACCAAACCCTTTACTCTTATAACTTTTTAATACTTTTTTAATAACATACCTAGAATAGAATTTACTTAAATCATTTTCACAATCTACCATAGTAAATTCTTCCATTTCATACCAAGGTCCATCCATTTAATTATTATTTATAATAAATCTTTAAATAATAATTAATCTTCTCTTTCATTGTTTTTTTTATATTCATCTATTAATTTATCATCATATAACGAAGAGCCATATTTTGGATAATATAAATCTTTCCCATTATAATGTAATATTTTATCAAACGATTTTTTATCAAATTTGTTGTTATATTTATCAAGGTCAATATCATCAGATACCACATCACGTTTATACGTGTTTGTCCTTGTTTGCATAAACAATGGAGTGAATGTTCGTCTATGGGTAATTTGTTTTAATAAAGCACCAAACATTATAAAATATGTATATATATTTTAAATTGAAATTGTTTAAATATAAATATATATTTATATTTAATGAATGTTCAAAATATTGATGGTATTCATCTATTAAAAATAATAGATAATAATAAGATTGACTTAATATTGACAGATCCACCTTATATTATTTCTAAAAGTAGTGGAATGAATAAATTTGAGAGTAAAGTAAAAGAATTAGAAAAAACAAAAAAAAATGCAAAAACAGAGGAAGAATGGAATGCATATAAATTAAAGAATAATATAACAGACGACAAATATAAACAAAATTATATTAAATATGGAAATAAGTCAGGAAAAAAATATGCATTTAAAACAGATTATGGAGAATGGGATAAATCATTTACTATGGAAAAATTAGAAGAATTTATTGAATTATATTATAAAAAATTGAAAAAAGGCGGAACACTGATTATATGGTTTGATTTATGGAAATTAAGTTATTTAAAAGAATTATTAGAAAAATACAAATTTAAACAAATAAGATTTATTGAATGGATAAAAAAAAATCCAATGCCATTAAATCAAAGTGTTAATTATTTAACAAATTCTAGAGAAATAGCATTATTAGCAGTGAAAGGGGGGAAACCAACATTTAATTCAAAATATGATAAAGGAATTTATAATTATCCAATAGTTTCTGGTAAAAGAAGACATCCAACTCAAAAAAATTTATTGTTATTTGAAGAATTAATAAAAAAACATTCTAATGAAAATGATTTAGTTGTTGATACATTTTTAGGTTCAGGTACAACAGCAATTGCTTGTAAAAATACAAATAGAAAATTTTTAGGAAGCGAATTAGATATTAATTATTATAATAAAATAATGAATGCATTAAAATAATTTGGTAGCATTTTTTACTATAAATGACTTTGGTATTTGAACACCAAGTCTAGGGTCTTTACCTTTATTTTCTTTATCATATTGTTTTTTAATTCTTGGAATAATATATTCAAATACTTTATCACCCGACATTTTATACATTTCAACTATTTCACCATTTTCAAATCTACCATAATAATGATTTTTATATTTACATATTTTTTCATTTCTTAAATAATTTATTTGATTTTCCCAACTATCTTGAACAGAAATACCGTTATATGTAGCATTAATGTTTTTTTGTATTGTTGATTTATATTCTACTGGAATTTTCATTTCTCCGTCTTCATATCCATCTGCTCCTGATAATGTTGGAGCTACTTTATGACCTAATTTATTGGCCATATATATTTCTTTTCCCCTAGCATAACTAAATGGATCACCCCATTTATTATCCTTACACAATTTATACATTTGTTCATATAATTCCGCAAATTTTTTTTCTGGTGATTTTAAAATTTTATTCATTATAATAATTATTGTCATTATTATAATGTTTCAATTTTTATTTTAACATTTTATATATTTCATATATTACAACTGGTAAAATATATACTAATGAATTTAAATTAATAAAAGATAATAATATTCCAATTGTTATTGTTGTTATCATTACATAGTTTGGTATAGTAATGAAATGTCTTAATAGTAATATAGCAATAAAAACAAATATAATAATTTGTCCAAATAAACATATTTTTAATCCATAATCATTATCATTACTATGATAAAAACAACTATCTGTATTAAAATCAATACGAGGTCTAAAAGTAAAGTTATCAAAATTTATTGTTGTTTTAAAAAATAAAAACATATAAATTAAGTAAATTGATTCAATAATAGATATAACTAATTCATTCATATATTTATTATTATCATTATTTTTTTATTATCGTTTTTTTGCGTATCTTTCAGCTAATGATAATTTTTTTTTAGGGGGGTTATTATTAGATACATCTATTGTAATATTATTAGATACATCTGTTGTAATATTAGAACTATCTACAATATTGTCTGATATATCGTTTATAATAGTTGTTATTTCAGTATTAACTTTATTGGTATTATCATTTATATCTAAAGATATAAAATTTGGTTTATCATCATCGTCGTCGTCATCAGAATCAGATGCTATTAATATATTTTGAAATTTTGTCATTTTTTTAGTAATTGCAGATATAGTTAAATTCTCCAATTTATCTTTTACATTTTCTTTTTCTTTTTGTTCTTTTTGTAGTTTTTTAGCGATAGATTCTAATTCTACTTCACCTCGTATGCTCTGTCTTCTCATTTCGTGTGCTTTAATTGCTGATTCTATTTTATCTTGTTCTTCTTTTATAATTTTTTCTCTTTGTTCTCTTTCTAATTCTTTCATTTGCAATGCTTGTTTTATTCTCATCTGTTCATCTATTTCTGTTCTAAATACTTGTATTGGTTTCAAATTTAATATAGGAGGGACAGCAAATAATGGTTCAATAGGATTACTAGAATTATCTTTTAATACTTTTTTATCAAATGCGCCTAATATATCAGGAGGAATAGGAGGAGATTGCTCTATTAATCTGTCTATATCCATTCTACATTGTTTTATATAATCAATACCAGGCATAGAACGTTCGTCAGCAGGCAAAGATAATTCTACAGCAATGTTTCTACTTAATTTAGAATATGCAATACTAGCAGCACGATGTCCTTCTAGGAGTTCACTAACTCGTAAAAATTGTGCTATAGTAGTTATTAAACCCGCTGCTAAATTTAAAGTTCCTATAATTAAAGGAGCCCAACCTTTAATTGACTCAGGAAATCCATTTTGAGCAAAATTAGCTGTTCCTGTAACAGTTGATATAACAATAACAGGAATACTATATCTCATATTTTGTTTTTTATATATTTGATATGACCGTTCATGCATCCAACGATAACATCCTGCTTGTTCACTCCATTCCTTTAGTATATCCTCTTGTTGTGCGTGCCAAGTTCTTTTTTGCGGTTTTATCTTTATTTTTTCGGTATCACTCATTACTATGATTTATGATTAGAAAAAATAAATCTAATTATAAATCATCATATTTATCATATTTTAATAATTTAGGAGTGGAATTATTATTATTTACTATATTATATCCTTGCCATACATTTGTATGGTTAGGTTTTAATCGTGACGATAAAAATGTATATAATCCAAAGTAATAACTAGCAACGGCAACTACTAAAGTTCCCAACATTATATATAATATATAGTTAATAAAACCCTCCACGAAGTCTCAATACAAGGTGTAGAGTCGCTTCTTTTTGAATATTATAATCCGAAAGTGTTCTGCCATCTTCCAATTGTTTTCCAGCAAAGATAAGACGCTGTTGGTCAGGAGGAATTCCTTCCTTGTCTTGGATCTTATTCTTAACATTCTCAATCGTGTCACTAGGCTCAACGTCCAAAGTGATAGTTTTTCCAGTCAGGGTTTTTACGAATATTTGCATTCTATAAGAAAAATTAATATTTTATATTTAAATGGTTATGATAAAATATTAAATAAGTATTTAAATTATTCAGGACCTGGGGGTGCTACTACCTTTAATATTATACCTAATATAAGCATACCAATTGCAAACATTGTAAATTTTTTACCGGTAATATTATTACTTTTTACAAAATTGTTTAATACGGTAAATACTACATAAATGATAATAGCTTGTCCTAAAAATGATAAAGCAGCCATAATTAATCCTAACATATATATTATTATAATATTAAAAATGTCCATATATTTTTCTTTTTAATAAATTAGTAGGATGTTTCTTTGATGAAATTTTATTTTTATAATATTTTTTTACTTTTATTAAAAAGTTTTTAAATGATTTATTTATTACTACAAATGGTATTTTATCAATATAATATATTGATTTTATAAATTCCAATCTTATATTACTATTATCAAAATATCCATCATACCATTCATCTCTTGATTTAGATATTTTAAGTATATCTTCCCATTCTTTCATAAATGCTATACCAGGTGATTCATCTTTGTATTTATATGTATCACAGTAATTTAATCCATATCTAGTATTATAATCAATTGTATCTATCCAAGTCCATAATAAAGTATTATATTTAGGATATAAATGCATATGTTCATTTATATAATTATGTTCATGTTCATATAAATCTTCAATAACAGCTAATTGATTGTGTTTATTGGATAAGTTATAAAACATTAAAATAAGATAAATTTCTTATTTTAAATCAATTTTTATATATATATGACAACATATAAAGTATTTGTATGGAATAATAATAATGCAAAAAATATAAAAAAATCAAAAATAAATCAAACAGAAAATAATGAAGATACATCATTTTATATGGGAGAATTAGAATTAGAAAAAGTATCTCAATCTGAATCAAAAAATAGATTAATTATATCAGATAGAATATCTAATAGAGAAAAAATAATACAAACACATATTAACCCATTTATGAGTAATAATAATTATATAGATGATTTAAATAATTTTGATAATTTTTTAAGACCAAAGATGACTAATATGAAATAATTACAAAAATAAGTATTTAAAAAAAACAATTGAATAATGGATATAATGACATCATTAACAACGCAAAATAGTTTATTATTAAATAATTTGATGAAATTTTATAATACTAACAATAATTTAGATAAAATTTTAAATATTATAAACGGAGAATCACAAATTTCATTACGACTAATTGATTGGTTTGCTACTAATTATTCAAAAAAAAATTTTACTGTTTATCAATTAAAAAAAGATAATAATCAAGCTATACGTTTTAAAGTATATATTGATTATAAATTAAAATTAAAAGCTTATTCTAAAAAAAGATTTGACCCTTTTTGTAGATGGGAAAGAATACAAATACCATACAAAGATAATTCTTTTATTCAAACTACTATTGGACAATTAAATTTTTTTAGATGGGTTTTAGAGAATAAAGTATTAGATTATATAATTAAACATTATGATGAAATTATTCAAGATATGAATAACAGAAATAGCACTACAAAAAATAGAAAATGCAAATCGGGTATAAAAACAAGAAAAACAAGAGAAGAATTATCTGTGTCTGCTTCTAAAAGTATAAAAAAAGAAAATGTAGAAATAGTAGTATCTTTTAAATAATAATTTTATATATATTAATTATATATGAAATTATTAGTTTTAGGATTAATAGTAAGTGTTATATTAGGATATATATTATATAATAAATTTAATAAAGTTTCTATACTAGAAGGAAACACTAATCAGAACGGTGGTCATTCATTAAAACCAACCATTCCTACCGATGAACCGCAAGAACCTGTGACGGATGATAAGGGTATTGTTATTCCTAGTATTGCTGGTCGTGAAATGCCAGATACAAAACAACAATTTGATGAATATATACCTGGACTGGCTGGAAATGAAACTAATCCTGCTCCCCCTTTAGATCAACAAAAAAATACTAAAATTATGGATGAATGGAAAGAACGGAATCAGATGGAGGAACAAGATTTTGAAAAAGATGTTGAAATTAGAAATGAGGGTAGACAAAATGACCCAGGTGGTGTTTTAGATATACCTAATGAATCTAGCGAAATGTCAGGTTTAACACCAGGTGGTTTTCACGCTGATGGAGTTGATATAAGTGGTAATGTAAGAGATACAACAAAAGTAGTAGATAAAAGCACTGCTGCTGATGGACATCCGTTACACGAAGACATTAAAGCTTGTAATGAAATTACCAGTTGCGATGGAATTGTTAAAGGATGTGGATATTGTATAACCACTGATAAATTTCTTTATGGAGATAAAGATGGTCCTATGACCGATGTATGTCCGGGTGGTAAAAAAAATTGGACAACAGAATTATCAAAATGTAAACAAGCACAAGATGACAAATTATGTAATGCAGCAGATAGTTGTGCTGATTTACAGGGTAGAGCAGTAGAAGTTTGTGGTTATTGTCCAACAACTGGAAAAATTATGCCAATGAAAACAAGTGGTAATAAATTAGTTCCAAAATATGGTTCAGATACTTGTAGTTATGAAAAGGGATTATTAAAAGCAGACAAATGTGCTCAATTTGCAAAAGATCATCCTTGTATTACTCCTTATATGGCAACCGGTCCTCATAGTGAAAATTGTTTAAGAAAATTATGGAAAAATTCTAAATGTAGTGGTAGTAATCCATATAATAAAAGTTTTGGAGATTTAAAAGAAGATAAAATGATAAATAAAGGTTCACATTCAGGTGTTGCAACAGTATTTGGTGATTTATATAATAAAACTAAAAGTAAAAATTTAGTAGAATTAGTAGAATCTTATCCTTTATGTCACAATCAAAACGCAGATGTTGATGTATGTGATTCAAAATATACAATTCCTTTTAATGATCAAACATTAAAAGCGAATGAATTATGTAAAAAAAAATTATTCAAGGAAGCCGGTTGTAAACCAAAAGGAAATATGTATCCTGATAAATTGAAAGCAACAAATGAAAATAATTGGAGAACTGCATTACAAAAAACAGCCAGTCAATATAAAAATGATGTACAAAATATAATGATATCAGCTAATAAAGAAATATCAGACGAGAGTGAATATGCAGCAAAAGAAAAAGCATCATTAAATTGTTATGGTGTTAAACCAGCTAAACCAGATGGAAAAAGAGAAGGAGATTATATTAGCTACAAATGGAAAGGGTATGGAACATTATATGGATATTTAATTCAAAAAAGTAATGATGGTAAATTATGGCAGGTGTTATGGATGAAAAAATCTTTTAGCAATGGATTAAATAAAGAAAGAAAAAATATGACACAAAAAGAACAAAAAGAAGAATTTGGGTGGCACGGTATTAAAGCAAAACATAAAAATATGAAAGATGTAGGTAATGAAGATGGTGAAATACGAGGTAATACTGATATGAAAGTATTAGAAAGATGTACACCTGGTAATTCTTTATGTGGTAATAGTTGCAATGAAGTAATTACCAATCTAGAAGATAAATATCCTAGACCACAAGACTGTGTTGTCGGTGATTGGGGTTCTTGGGGAAAATGCACAAGAGAATGTGGTGGTGGGACACAAACAAGAGAAAGAAAAATAAAATATGAAGCCAAAAGAGGGGGTGTCCCTTGTAAAGATAAAAAATTTGATACTCACTTACAAGAAACTCAAACGTGTAATGTAAGACCTTGTACTAATCCTAATTTCAAGTTAACCGACGAAGCTACTTTAACAGGTAAAAATGGCGATACTATTGAAATTAGAAGTAATGATTATATTCATATTCAAGAATTACAAGCATATGATAGTAATAATTTAAATGTTGCATTAAAAAATAAAGGTGCTAACGCAGCAGCATCTGATACAGGGTGGCGTGGTCATGTAAACTATCCTATTGACGGTGTAAAACGTTCTCATTATCACTGGCCTAATTCCGTTCATACAGGTCGTGGATTACGCAATGGAAAACCTAGATGGTATAAGGTTTATTTACCAAAAACAAATAATATTACTAGAATTGTAGTGCATAATAGACCAGATTGCTGTCAAAGTAGATTAGACGGTGCACAATTATTATTATGGGATACTAAAAATTTTGGTTCTACGCCAAAATTAGTATTTAGAGCCAGATTAAATAGTAATATGAAACAAATATTTTTACTAGGATCTAGTAGAGAATATTCAGCTTATCAAGGAAATCCTGGCGAAAAAACTGCAAAATGCGGAACATATACTACAGATGACCAATCTACAACTTATAACACATTTAAAGATACTCCTTGGTATAAAGGCGATGGTGTTGGTGGTAGTGAAAAATATGTCGGTTATGCTTCAACAAAAGAAGATTGTGCTAGGTTAGTTAGGGAGAGAGCACCAACTGCTAATGGTGCAACTATGCCTTATACTTATAGAGGTAAATGTTATGCTGAATATGGAATGACAGGAAGAAATAACAGTAGTTATTGGCATTCTACAATGTTTAATGATGCTCCACCAAAGAAAAAAACAGAAAAAGCTTTACGTGATTCAGTTAAAAAATGGAAAAGTAATAAAGGAAAATCATATAATCCTGTTAAAAAGGGAACTTGTTTTGAGAATCAATTTAAAAAATCTCCTCATTATCCAACAGGTGGTGATTGTGATTGGTGGACACAAAAATGGTGGGGATGGGGTTCCAGAAAATGGCCTGTAGAAAAGTGTGCTGAAAAATGCTCTCAAGACCCTAATTGTAAACGATTTAGTCACGGTACACAAAACTTTTGGGGTGGACCTGGTTTAGGTTGTAGAACATCTACAGGTGGTTATAATGATGGTTATTGTGCAATTACTACCGATCGATACAAAGCAAATGGTTGGAATTGGTGGGGAACTTATAATTTATGGGGTGGACAAGTATATGATAAAATTGATCCAAAAACAGGTAAATTAGACCCAAAAGGTGGTCGCAAACCAAAAGAATATATCGGAGATTTTAGAGATTGGTATAAAAAAGGAAATCGTAATTCTAAATTTAGTGGAAGAGATTTACCAAAATGGAAATGGTATATGTGGGGTTGGGGACCCGGCAATGATTCTATGACCTGTGCTTATAGATGCCGTGATTATAAATATTTTGGAATGCAATGGTGGGGTCAATGTTTTTGTGGTAATGAATATGGTAAACATTATCAACATACAGATAACAAAGGTAAAAATTCTAACTACCATTGGAGACATCCATGGGCTAGATGGTGGACTTACTATGGTGGATGGAGAAATAAAGTATATAGAACTCCCCGTGCTAGTAGAGAAGAATGGAAACATTGTGCAAATGATGGTGGAAATTGTGATCCCGGACAAGGAAATAAAAATTATATTATAAGATATGGTAATGATCGCGGTTGGACACAATTTAAAGGTAAAGGTAGAGAAAAATGTAGTGCATCTGGTAGATGGGGCGTTAAAAATATTCAGCCATCAGGTGCAAAGGTATGTCAATGGAAACCATTTTAATATAATATTTATAAAATATAATAACTATTATATATAAGTATGAAAATCAATGAAAATTATTTGCTATTGATTATATTGATTATAGTAACTTTAGCATATGGATTATATTATCACAATTATCAAGAATCATTTAATGTTATGTCTGGTGACAGTGGAAGAAGACTTCTAGGAAGTAATATGAATGCCAAGCAATGTCAAGATAAATGTGAACAAGATCGTAATTGCAAATATGTTATTCGTCCTGCTGGTAAAAAACCTTGGATGAGAACTACTTGTCATATATCTCCTACGTTTAAACAATTTAGTACAGGTCAAAAAGGAGATGGTGGTCCAATTGTATGGGAAAATACAAAATACGTTCAACCTGAACCCCCAAGATATGTTAGAACTATCGGAGGATATAGTTATACACGAAACCAAGCTAAAAAAGTATGTAAAGATGCTGGATTAGAATTATGCCATAGTAAAGAACTTATTAATTATAAAAATAGAAATTATAATAGATGTAGTTCTGGTTGGACAAAAGATAGACGTGGATGGTGGGTTGGTAAATGGAGAGGATGGGGTTGTGGAGGACATTGGCGTAAATATTGGAATTGGTGGGGACCGGGTAATGGTAGAAGTTCTGCTCATTGTTGCACAAAATATTCTTAATATTATAGTATATATTAAAAATTTATATAATATAATAATATATAGATATGAATTTCTTAGGTAATAAATTTAATATTTTAGGATTAATATTATTAGCAATCGTTCTTTTATCATTAGTTATCCCATATAAAGAAGGGTTAGAAGAAAATCAAACACCAACAAATTTAGAACAACAAGGTGAATTAGCACAACAAAATGACGAAAGTAATGAATTTGTTGATAGCATTATTGATGCTGAAGCCGGTAAACGAATGCCTGATATACAAAATGGTGTAAATGAAGATTCACAATTTATTGATGTTAAGGTAAGCGAAGATGATATACCAAAAATACATCCTGTGAAAAATACATCTGAATTACCAAAAACTGAATTAGATAAAGCTATTGAAGAATGTAAAGTTATAAATGAAAATAGAAAATGTAATTTATTACCTGGAACTGCTTGTGGATATTGTTTAGATACAAATATGATAGTTGCTGGTAATAAAGATGGACCTGTTGAGAATGTATGTAGTAAAGCTGGTTGGGTTCCTCCTGGACCTGATGCTGGTAATCAATGTACTAAAATGAAAGAAAGATATATTTGTTCAACTATGAAAAATTGTGGCGATACTGCTGGAAATAAATCTATATGTTCTTGGTGTCCAATGACTGCCAAGGGTATGGTATTTAAAAACGTTAATGGTGGATTATTTCCAAAATATGAAGATGATGTTTGTGGAATAGAGAAAGATCCAAAAACTGGTAAAATTAAAACCTGGGAATATAGAGGTATAGGAAGAGTTCAAGCTAAATGGCACGGTTGGAATGGTAAAAATGAATTAGGCGCAGGTGATTGTGATAAAGATGATGATTGTCCCGATGGAATGAAGTGTGGACAACGAAGAGCTGGACAAGATAATTATGAAAAAGAAAGAAGATTAGATGGCGATTTAATTACTAGTAAAACTAGATCAAGACAAAATAGAGATTATTGTTATGATCCAAATCACGCTAGTTTAAAAGGTCCATTAGTTCCTATTGGTGAATGTGCTACTTTTAATCAAAAATTTCCTTGTCTGACTAAAAATATGTATACTGGACCACATAGTGATGCTTGTTATCAAGATTTATGGAGAACCTCTAAATGCACGGGTAAATTTAATATAAGATTATCTGATCCAGCAGTTTCCAAATTAGGAACTGGTCTTAAAACGTCTTGGGGAAAGAAAGGTTATAGAAAAGTCTTAAATGATATACAATCATATGCTGATAAAGCACTATCAAAAGAGTATGAAAAAGCAAAAGTATATAATAAATTATGTTACGGTAAAGATATAGATCCTTGTGATATGAAATTTATTAAAAAATCAATAGGTAGAAAAAGACCTCAAGTATGTATAGACCAATTATGGGAACAAACTGGTTTACCTAACACCGCCAAATTAGCACCTAAAAATATATCAAAATGGAAAAATAAACCAGGTAGTGGAATAGGTGCCGAATGGGAAAGTGGATTATATTATGATTGGACGCCTTCACAATTATTAAATAAATGGTATGCTGAAAAAGGTCTAGCGGATTCCCATAATTTAACTCTTAGTTCTAAAAACTACAGTAAAGCAATTGCGCATAATGAAAATGCATATGGAAAACAACCACCAAAATTACCTTTTAAAAAACCTTGTTGGGCTGATTTTAAAGAACGATTACACCGTTCACATAAAGTAACTGAAAACAGTAATGGCGATACCATATACTTTAGACAAGATAATGAAGCTAGACCTAATGATACATTTATGAAAGACAGTGAAACCGGTAGAACATTACTTGCCACACAAATTGGACAAAAATGGGGAACCGATAGAAAAGTAACCAAATCAGAATATGAAAAACCTTACTGGCCATATTGGGAATTTGTTAAAAATAGTAAAACTCATTATGGTAAAGATACTACTTGGGAAAAATTTAGAACAAGAATGGTTGGTATTTCTGGAGTTAAATCTCCTAATAGTAATACTTTAATTATGGAAAGATGGACTGATTTTACACGTGTTATGAATAGTTGGAAAATAAATCCATCATATACTGCTCATATGCCTGTTGGCGGTAAATGTGCTAGTTGTAATTTAGTTCCTCCTGGTCAGTGTCAAGAAGGCTGTGGTGTTACTACTCTCCCTGAGGGCACTGCTAATGCTTGTCCTAATAAAAACCAAGGCAAACGTCCTAGCAGATGCACTGTTCCGGATGGAAATGTTCTTACCAAAAAAATGTTTCAACAAGATAATTTTCCTTATTGGGCATTTATGAGAGTTATTACTAGAAATGAAAAAAATTAATTTACTATAAAAACTCATTTAAA
>CEVW01059551.1_pt1 | contig 34137 bp, 26 predicted proteins | sample 427061 | NCBI WGS metagenome assembly CEVW01 (sample SAMEA2623774, study PRJEB7988) | marine metagenome | biome: marine biome (ENVO:00000447); feature: surface water layer (ENVO:00002042); material: "saline water (ENVO:00002010), including plankton (ENVO:xxxxxxxx)" | depth 5 m
TACTAATACTAATACTAATACTAATACTAATACTAATACTAATACTGGATATTAACAAAGTATAAAAAAAATTGAATTAGATTTAATTTATATTTATTATTATAAATTAAATGAAAACGACCAGAATGAGTAATACAAAAGAAAAAATTATTAACGACTTGGAAAAATTGCATTTCAATTCAGGAGAATTATGTGATAATAAATCACAACAACTAGTAACAGCTATATCCGAATCATACAATAATAATATTCAAATAGCAAGTATGTATGTAATATTACCAACATTAATTCCATCTATAAATACTAAGATATTTAATGAACATATGTCAAATATGTATTGTGTATTTTATACAAAAGAGAATGGAAAATATGTAACATATGAACAAGATTTGATTGGTTTTATTGAACATTGTCAAGAAAAAAAGAAAACAATGATGATATTTTTGAGCTTAGAAGGATATGGATACGATAAGAAAGATAAATATATTACACACGGTGCGTGTATGTTAGTTCATAACAATAAAGTATATTATATTAATTCACACGGCGGTGCATTATTATGGGCGAATTACTTTTGTTATGAAGCAACAAAAACACGAACGAATACAATAAAACTGAAAGAAGCGCTAGATATAGTTATAATGAAACAAATAGTAAAATACATCAATAGAAATGTTGAAGAAAAGTTAACATATGATTCTAGTGAGAGACATAATTATTTAGGTAGTAATTTACAATATGGTGATGACGATGGTTTGTGTTTTATCTTTCCGATAAAGTTGTGGTTTAATCTAGAAAAAAATTATAAAAAATATACAGATATGTTAGAAAATAAAGAATTAACGAAAATGATATTGATTTGTTTTGCAAATAGTAAAAAGTTAAAAAATTTAGTAAAATATGGTAAAAACATTGAAAAAGTATCAGAGAAGTATGAGGATATGTTAGGTTATAATAAAATGTTTTACTATAGAACGTTATTAGAATGTAGAAAAGAATTATTAAAAAAAAAATATATAGATAAAATATAGTTTAATGACAGAAAATATAAAGACAACAATTAGCACAGGTAAGAATACATTTGACGCAAAAGGAGATTTTTTACCTTGTGGAAATTATTATTATAAGATAAATAATTTTAAAGATAATCTTTTTTATGGAGATTTATCTTGTAGAGGCGAATATGGTACATTTTGTTTTAAACCATTAGATTTAGTTCAAATGATGGCGATAGGACAATCACGATTAGCAAGAAGAACCGAATTAAATGAAGAAAAATTACCAAATTACGATTCACCAGTAACGAGTCCTTGTAATGGAATGAGAAGAAATTTTTTAAATACAAAAATAAGTATGAGAAATACTTCTAGATTAAATGTAGTAAATACATATAAAAAAGAAGAGCCTAATAAATGTTCAATATGTTTAGTGGATACAATTGTAAATATAAAAAAATTACCTTGTGGACATGAATTTCATAAACATTGTATTAATTCTTGGTTGACTAGAAATAATACTTGTCCAAATTGTAGAGAACCAGTAAGAAGACCACCACCACCACCACCACCTAGTACATCAGAATCTAATACAAGAAGAAGACCTAGTACTGAATTATTTAGAACTAACAGAACCAGACCAATATCAAGACCAATATTTAATAATTATATATACACAAGAATTCCACCACGGGAAAACCTGGAAGTGGAAAATTTACAGTTGGGGGGAATAAGAAGAATAACTAGATATGAGGAACAATATTTAGTTAGGGAAAATTCTAGTCATTCGGATGATTAATATATAAAGGTATTATATTAAAAGTATATTATATGCCTACGAATAAAAAAAGAAAAAAAGAAAAAAGAAAGAAAGAAGTGGAATATAAAACAAAAGAAGAGAGAAAAGAACAAGTAAAAAATATAATAATAGAATTTACAAACTTTGAGTTAGGGTATAAATATGAACCAGTTCAATTATTGTATTTATTATTCAAAAAATATATAGATGAGGGAGTAGCAGTAAAAATTAATATACCATTTCCAATGATAGAAAGAAGGATAGTAGGAGAATTAAAAATAGGAAAAAAAGAAAATAGTGTAATATGTTTAAAAAAAGAAAAATTGAATTAATTATAATTAATATATTAATAATTATAATTAAGAATGTCTACCTTTGTTGAAAGTGAAAATAATAGCAAAACTTTTATTATATATTTGTTGGATGAATCAGGTTCAATGTATAATACAAAAGATGATACAATAGGAACAAGAGATAAATGTATAGAAGAAATGAAAAGTATGAAAGTAGAAGGAGAAGAAAGTGAACCAAGTTTTATATATTATACATTTTCAGATAATTTATCTAACGAATTAAAATTTGAAAAATTGAATGATATTGATGTTACAAAGTTAAATTATAATCCTGGAGGAGGAACAGCATTATTGGATTCAATAGGTAAAATAGTAGATAAATATAAAAATAAAACTAATGTAATAATGTTTATATTTACAGATGGTCATGAAAATATGTCTAGAGAATATTCATATTCAACAATACAAAAAATGACAACGGATTATAAAAAAGAAAAAAATTGGCAATTTAAATTTATAGGAGCAAATATAGATGCATTTAGTGTTGCTAATACATTAGGAATAGATAAAAACGATGTAACACAATCTTTACATAGAACTCCATTACACCCGAGTATGACTAGAGGTATATCAAATACATTACTTACAGCTAGAAATAGTAGTGTTAATAATATAAGAATAAGATCATTACCAAATAATTTATTTGTTAATGCAAATGGAGTGGGGTTTAATAATGATGATACAATAAGACGACCGCCACATAATAATGAAGTATTACAAGCACCTACACTAGTAAGACAACAAGCGGTTTCAATGTTAGATATGGGACTGGAAGATCAGTTCCCATAATAAATTAATTGTTTTTATCATTAATGAAAATATTGTTTGAATTAATATATTTATTATAAGGAACATTATTGTTAATACACCAATTAATACATTTTTGAATATTTTGACTTTTTATATTATCAATTTTTTCATTTTTATTTTTAGTATAATTATTAATTAATTTAATGGTATTTAATATATTTTCAATTTGTTGTTGTATTATGATAGAATTAATTTCTTCAATTTGATTTTTGAAATATAATTGTATAGGTAAATTTAAAAATCCAATAATTTCATATTTTTCATAATCAATGCTATTTAATACTTTTAAAATATTATAGAAACGATTGGTAATTTTATTAGTATTATCAAATAAGAAATCAGTACATACAATATATTTTTCTGAATTCGCATATCTACTAGTATTAGGTTTTGTAATATAAACATTAGTATAAAAACATGATAGCATATAAATAATTTCAATAGTAGGTTTTGAAAACATATCAAATATTTTTAATATAAAACTACCGCCTTTTTTTTGTAATGATATAGCATATATCATTTGTGTAAATAATAATCTAATAGCCATTTTTTCTTGATTATTATATGAAGTAGAAAAATCAAATCCACCATCGCCAGTAATAATATCCATAGAATTAGCGTGTTTTTTATAACAATCTAAAAAATTTTCAGGGTTATATAAATTTCCATCATTAGATATACCTTGTTCAATAATAACATTTTTATTTTTATTTAAAAATTTTTCACTTTTTTTCCATCCTGGAATATTTTTATTAGATTTATCTATTAATGTAATACCATAATATTTATCATATTCATTATTACGTATATAAGCAGTAGCTTCAATGAATCCACCAGGTCCTTCTGCTAAATGATAAGTTTTAATAGGTTCGTCTATAAAAATAGGAATACTTTTGAAAGTTTGATATATTTCTATTAATTTAAAAAAAGCTCTAGATATTGGTTTTAATTTTGAAATACTAAAATTATTATGAGGTATATTAGTATGTATAAATTCATATGGATTAGTATATTTTTTCATATTATCCCATTGTGATAAATAATTATCAATTAATTTTTTAGTGTTATCTAAATAATTAGATATAGATTTACTTACAAATTTATTGGACTTATTACTTTTGATATCCATAGTTAGTTTAATATCATTAGGAGTAATAATTTGATTTATCTGATGTAATAAAAAATATAACATTTCTATATAAATAATATTAAACTATTTAATATTATTTTTTTATTAATTAGATTGTAAAGTTATTTTTTTCTTATATTTAATAACTTCTCTTATTTTTTTTCTTTGTTGTTTCTCATATTCTTTTAATTTATCTTTCAATGAATTTTTATCATTATTATTTAATTCACAATTATCGTCACATAATAACTTTGTAATTTGTTCTTCATTAACTTTTCTAATTTTTTTAAATATGAAATAATTGTTAATAAAGGATAATTTTTTTTCTTCATCACTCATTAACAATGCATCCCCAATATTTCTTTTATTAAATTTTGGAGGAACTTGATTTATATCATCAGACATTTTTTCATATAAAATACTAAAAGAATCAATAGGTTTATCAATACCCATATGATGAATATCTTTTTTTGGACATAATTCAAAGCCATATTGTTGTAAAATATTAGTAAAATATTCAAAATTAACAAGATATTCTGTTATAGTTTGATTAATAGATTCTTGATATACATCTATTTTTAATCCTAAACAAGAACTATTATTTTCTAATTTTTCAATATTATTATCATATAATTTAGTTATGCTATTAATTACATCATTATCATCATTTTTCATTATATAACTACTATTTTTATTAATATTATCTAATAATTTAAATATTTTATTACCATCATAACAAGTTCCTATGAAATATCCATTTAATTTACAATTTTCAGAAATATTAGTAATAAATCCGGTTAAATATTGAATATTCTTAAAGAAATAATGAGATGAAAATTGATTAGATATAATGTCAAATCCACCTTCACCGTTTTTAATGTTAACAGCACCATATACATTATCGTGTTTTAAAGCTTTTGGTAATTCTTTTGAATCTTTAGATAATCCTTCACCATATATTGCATTCATATATTTAATAGAACTTTCATCTGTTAAACCTTGACTATTTATAAATGCATCGCCATTTTTAATATTAAAAGCACTATTTGCAACTAAGAATATACATCTAGGAACATACATTCTTTTTTGTCTAGCTTTTAGGTAACGTGAACAAGCACCGTCAAATTGACTATTAATATTATCAGAACTAACATCTAATCCAACAACTAATTGTAATTTAGCTACTTGCCATTTATATAAATCACCAGCTTTACCTACAGACATATCTAACAATTTATCTCTTTCTTTTGACATTTTAGTAATTAACATAAATTTAACATATTTATTATGAAAATCACGCAAAGCTCTGGTAACAGTTTTATTATTTTTACGTTTGTAATAAACATCATTATCTAAATCTTGTATATTTGGTAGTTCTTTGGGGTTACAAAGCATTTTTTCAGTAATTGGATTATGAATAGATCTCCAAACACTATTAGCAGTTTTATAATCATTTCCTCCTCCTCTATTTTTTCCTGTATTATATGCATATGTTTTATCGTGCCTTACACGAATAGGTATAAATTGCCAATGATTATCTTTTGTGATATTAAATTTAAATTCAACAACATATCCATCTTCAAATATTTCTTCATCTTCTTCAGACATCATATACAAACTATTACCTATTTGAGTTAATGGAATATTACATTCGTGAACCTTCCAAGTATAAGAGGGAGATGTAGGATAAAAATTCACAGGTAAATATTTTTTTTGTTCTTTCCAATTATTAGCATTAGGTATAATATCTTCTAACAAATTATGACAAGGATTTAAGAATCCATGTTTATGTTGTGAAAATCCGACTTTTAAATCAACCGTTTTATACTGTACTACATTAGAAACACTTTTAGTATCAATTCCTTTATTATATTTATATTTTACAATATCATCTTTATTATTTTTTTTATGCGTAGTAACTAAGAAGTCTATTGTATTATAATGAGATGGTTTCCATTTAAATGAATAATCCCAAGTTTTTTGTTTAGAGTGCTCTCCAATAATGTCACTACCTATACTTTTATCAATAGGAGTATATATTAAACCATCTACATCGTAAGGAAATCCTTTATTATCAATTTTAGTTAATATTTTGCTAGAAGCTTCAAATATATCTTTATTAGTAATATTATCTTCAAAATCTTTCATCTTAATATAAAGTGGTGGCAAATCATCATCTTTTTTTTTATTAATAGATTGATTATATATTTCTAATGATTTACATATTGCCGATAATGTATCTTTTCTAAATTTGTCACGATCAATAGGATTACTTTTACTATCTTTATATTTTAATGAACTTATATTCATAAAAGGATAACTTCTATAATCATCTCCATTCCAAAAATAAATATCAAAAGCCAAATATATTGGTTTATATTCACCATTAGAATTATGTGTTACTAATTCACCATCTAATATAGTATTAATTAATGTTTCTTTACCACTTCTACCTACATTACATCCAGTAAAAGTTACATTCATATTATTGTCTATTAAATATATATTTCCATCTTTGTAAATATATAACAATCTTCTTTCTCCATCTGCTTTTTCTGTTACTGTATATGGTGTATTAATATTAGGAACTTCATTTTTATATTCAGGAATAACATTCTCTAATTCTAAACTAATACTATTATATCCAATAAAATTCTTTTTTTGCTGTAACATATATTTTTTTAGTTCCTTTTTTTCAGTTTTATCAATTTGATTCGTTAATTTTAAATATTCTTTTATAATATCCGTTTCTAACGAATATTTTATAGGATAATTACTGTTTTGTAATCCAGACAATACATATTGTATACCTTTTTTTATAATATTAGGTAAAATTTTATTATATATATTGCTTTTTTCAATTACTATATCATTTATCATTTCTAGTTCTATTTCATATTCTTCAATATTATTAAATACATTTGAATCTTGTATATTTTTTGTAGGAACCATACTATAACCCCATCCTCTATCGTTTTTTTTGGTTTTTGATGATTTTACTATACTAAAATCAAATTTAATAGGATAATCTTCTTTCATCAAAGTAAAACGTTTAATATATCTGTATGTTTTTAATTTATCTGTCCAAGAATTCATATCAGTTTTAAGTCTCATACCATTTCTTCCTTTGCCATACCTTACATTTCTCTCACTTTTATAATTAATTCTCATCTCATAATCATTTATATCTAATTTATGAAAAACATCAGGATATTCACCATCCTCTATTTTTGATTTATATAATCTATGTGCATTCATTTTTATCATAGTATTTGTATCATATTTTTTTATCCTTTTATCTGTAAACTTCACATATGAAGGAATATCATCAAAATTTATATTATTAGATTTACAATATTTTTGTATATTATCAAAACCATTTATTTCAACTCTAGTACTAGAATTAGACCAAGATTCATATCTTTCACTATAATATTGATAACTTATAGTTAATCTATAATCACCTCTTTTGTTTATTACACTAAATCCACAATTTTTTAATTTATTTATAGTATTATCAAATTGATTCTTTGTAATAGGATTATTACGTTTATTTGTTCCAAATCTTATTTCAAACTCGCTATTTCTTTTATCAAGGTCATAATTATTATAATAATCAACATAAAATTTAAACAATTCACTACTAGGTGTATTTTTCCATTTATTTAATTTTTTTATATCTTTATTGTTGTTTTCTTTTTTAGTAACCGATTTATCGGACATATATATATTCACACATATTATATTTAATATATATTCAATTTATTTTTTCTTGTATTAAAGAATATAACTTTTTCTTTGTAAATTTCTTTTGACCTTCTATTTCATATACTATATTTAATATTTTACACATATTAATCAACTGTTCTTTTTTATAATTAGTTATTGATTTTAATGGTTTATCTATATTATCTATTACTATTAATTTATTTTTTAATTCCATTATATCTATAATTGAATCATTTAAATATATACCATAATTATCTTTTCCTTTTTTTATAACACAATATCTTTTATTAACATCTACTATTTTATTATAATACATATAATCATCTATATAAATAAAATTATAATTATGTATAATACATAATGAATATACAGTATTTAAATTAAGTTTATTATCATTAACTAGATTATTTTCTATATTATTTCTTTTAATTTTCAACTCTTTTAATTTTTGTTTATTATTTCTAATCATAGATACATAATTTATTTTATTATCTTTTTCCACCTGAAATTGATTATTATTTGAAAAAATATATTCTTGTAAATTATTATTTATAAATATATTCCAACACCAAAATAAAGAATCATTATAATGTTTATCAGGATAAAACCAATCTATATTCTTCTTCTCTTCTTTCTTTTCTTTTTTTATATAGACTGTTTCTTTTTTTTTCTTATTAATAATATCTGGTATACTATTAATAATATTAAACATATTTTCATTTGATAATACATATTGAGATAATTCATTCATATTAATCATTTAATAATAATTCTGAATTATCTTTAACATCTTTTTTTTTATTATAAAAATTTTTTTTAAATTCATCTTTGATATTCTCTATATCTAATAAATTTTTTTCTTGTTTATTAATGTAATTGATAAAAGTATTTAATTCACCAATTAAATTATCTGACATATTAGTTATATTAATAAAACAACCGTTTCTATTTTCTGATATATGAATGTTATGATTATTTAATATTATTAATACTTTTTCGTGATGTATAGGATCCATATTTTCTATTATTGATTTTAATTTTTTTGCAATTACTACTTTATCATTCATTTATAAAAAAAGTTTTTTTATATTTAAGTTATTTTTTTTTAGATTTTTGAACCATTATTCTTTGTTTTTCACAAGTATTTTTTATATATTCTCCTAATAATGATATTGTATCATCATTTAATTGATATCGTATTCCTATAACTCTTATATATATAATATCACCTATATCTGTATTTTTAAATATATCATTTTTTTCATCTGATTTATTTTTTCTTGGTTTTATATGATGGTCACGTGCAATAAATATTGTTACTGGATTATCTAACTCTTCTTTTTTTCCCTTTTTATTATAAAATGCTGCTCTAAATCCAGCTCTTGTTTTATTTTTTATAATACAACACATTTCCATACCTTCTACAGGTCTACACAATTCACAATTAAACGATACATCAAATATAATATATTTATCTTGTATTTTACCAGCAGAATGAGATATAATTTCAATAGAATTTTTTTTTATATAACCCTCACATACACATTTTCCTGATAATTTATTATTAAGCTCTTGTAATATATTACTTTCTATATTATTTCCTAATACATTAAATGGTAATTTAACTTTTCTAGTTAATATATTTCTGATATAAACACCATTGTTATTTTTTTTTGACATATATTAATTATAAATATTATTTTTAATATATATTCAATTTTATTAATATTTATTAATATTCTATATTTAATAAATTTTTATTCATTATTGACAATTTTTTTAATTTTGGTAATATTTCTATATTATATAATTCATTTTCTAATGATGAAAAAAACCACCTTTTATCATTTTTGTTAATATCATCATAATGTCTTAATAATAATTCTATAGCAGCACACGCAATCATATCTTGTATAGGCCAACGCATTAAACTTTGTATAATATAATCATTATCTGCTATTTCTTTTTCTATTATATATTTATTTTTATTATAATCATCCCAATACTTATTTTGGTTTTGTTGTTGTTCATATAATTTACCATCTAACTTATTTTTAAATTTCCATAATGAAATACTAGTACCTGTTTTTATAACATTTGATTTATCTTTTTTTTTATATAAAACATGTGTATGTTTTTTACTTGTTCCTTTAAATGCATTTATCCAAGGATAATTATTTACTTTTAATAATTTTTTCAATATATCAATTAATTCGTTTTTTTTAAAACCTTGTTCACACGTTTGACCTTTTTTGTATATTTTTTTATCCATTTTTTTTATTTTAAAATATTCTCGTTTTCTTTTTGATCCAATATAACCTATCGGTATATCCATTTCTATTGTATTATCCCACGATTTAGTAAACTTCCATTTTGATATCAATGATTGTTGTATTAACTGTCTTGTTCCTTTTTTTGCTAATGTTATTGAAAAATCATCATTTAAAATATATATAGGTGATGCTACTGAATCTTCGTTCTTTATAATAATATAATTTTTATTATTATGAGTTACAGTGTTTTTATTTAAATAATATTTTGTTCTTTCTTTTAATTCATCATTATCCACTTTTGATATCTCATTTAAAAATGTAATTTTTTCATTAAATAATAACATATCCATTATATGATCAAATCCATATTGTTTTAACTTATTTATATCTATATTATACCCATTATCTTTACGAGAATATTCTTGTACTATTATTGAATAATATTTTTCCCAATTTTTTAATTGTTTCTTTTCCAATTTCCATTCGGTATTTATTTTTGTCAATGTTTCATATTTATTTTTTACATCATTGTATGTTGCAAATTGTAAATCATCCTTTAAATTCAACATAACATTATTATCTAATTCAAAGGTTATTTTTTTATTTTTAAAAGATAATGGATTTTTTATATTATATATACTATTATTTCCATCATCTAAATCAATCGGTTTAAATAAATATAAATCTCCTATATTATGTAAATATCCTTGTCTTCCTAACATATCCTCTATAAATTCTCTTTTATCTTCTATTAAAATATTTAATGCTTGATTTATTTGTATATTATCATATTTTCTATTTTTTTTTATATTATGAATCAATGTTTCTTTATCATATATATAATTTTCTTTAAACAACATTCTTATTCTTTGTAATATTTTTCCTATACTTAAATTCAATATATTATCATTATATGTTGAAATATTTTTATTACTATTAATATTGTTTTTTGGTTTACATTTATACTTACAATCCATAAATCCACATATTAAACTATTATCACTATATCCTATTTCAAAATTTTCTACTATTTCATTTGGTCCATATGAAACTTTTATGTTTTCTTTTTTATTTAATTTATTTTTTGTTAATAACATTTTATTTTTATTTAATAAACAATCTACTGCATTTTCTTTTAATATACTTGCGATTTCTCCTATTTTTTTTGCTTTTCTTTCTGCTACTTTATAAATATGTAAATCTATTGGTTCTTCGTCTCTATTTAATTTAGTACCATGTAAAAATATAGTTGTATTTCTTTTTTCAAATTTTAATGAACAATGACTTAAATTTCGTATCGCTCTACCTTCTACTTGTGCTTGTCTATATAAATTATACCATGGTTCTAATATATGAACATTTCTTATATTTTTAAAATCTAATCCTTCAGAACCAGCCGATGATATTATAACTACTTTAATTATTTCACCATTCTTATTTTTTATCCCATTACAAGCAGTTAATTCTTTCATATTATTTCCTTTTGGTGAAAAATTATTATCACCAGTTATCATTATATATCTACCTTTTATATTTTCACTATTTACTCTTGATTTTTTAAATAAATTTTCTCCTTTGGTATCTTTTCCCTTATATCTCAAATATCCTTCATGTTCCAATGCTAATGCTATTGGTATACATCCACCATAAATATATTGTGAATATATCAAAGTTATTCCTTCTGAATCATTTATTAAATTTATTATATTATCTATTTTTCCACTATATTTTTTTAATTCAGGTTTTTCAAAAATATTCATATATTGTCTTCTTTCTTCATTGTATTCAAATTTAAATACACCATTATCATTTTTTTTCATATACATTATACCTGTTTTTTCACCTGGTTTTCCTCCTATTAAACCTAATTTACCATATGATTTTTGTATTGTTTTTTTATTTATATCACCAATTATAGGATACGTCATATTTAATATTTGTTTGGCAGAATCCATTTCTGCTATACCAAATGAGCTATTTTTTTTGTATTCTATATATTTTTTATAATATTTATCTTGTTCACTTCCAATATCATTTAAATATATATCTAAATAATTTATTTCTCCTTTCCCTTCTTTTTTATTAATTATATTTTTTGGATATTTAATTTTATTATTACTTAATAAATATTGTAATGAATTATCTTCTAATGATTTAATATCTTTTGGATATATTCTAAATGGAAAATAATACGGGTCTTCTCCTTGAACAAAACTTATATATCCTGTCATTTTTTGAATCAATAATTCTTTTCCATTCTTTTCAAATTCTCCTTTTTTATTAAATATATCTGATACTTGTAATATAAATCTATTATCGTTCAAATTCATTAAATTTAGTAACCATATTATTTCTTTATAATCATCAAACATAGGAGTAGCTGTTAATAATAATAATTTCATATTATCCGAATAAGATACCAATTTTAAAAATGAATCAGTTGTTGATTTTGAAAAATTACTTTTCCCCCCTTTTAATGGTTTTAAATCTCTAATATTATGAACTTCATCTATTACTAACATTCTATTTGAAAACATTTTTTTTATTAATAATATTGATTTATTCTTTTGTTCCTTATCTACTCCTTCTGTTTTATATTTATTCATTACTTTCGTAATATAATTTGAAAATTGAACATATCCCATAAATTCATAAGAATTTTTTATTATTTTATTTACTCCTTTTATTATTTTATTTTTTGGTAAATTTTTAATATTATGTGGATTTACTTCTTTTATTAATTTATTACCTATACATGATTGATTTATACTCCAAATACCTAGTGTTTTTTTTAATTTGAGAGTAGGAAATAATTGATACCTAAAATTTTCCAATATATTTGGTTTTGCAACAACCATTATTTTTTTCATTTTATCTTGTTTCAAATATTCACGATATTCTTCACACGTTGCTATAGCCGAACAGGTTTTACCAGTTCCTAATCCGTGAAATAACAATAAACTATTATATGGTGTTTGTGATGACATAAAATTTTGAACAAATGTTTGATGAGTATTTAATTCAAATACTCTTTTATTACATATTTCATCTGTAACTTTTTCTATTGATCTATCTAAATTTGGTGTATTATATATCATATTTTCATACTCTTTTCTTTTCATTAATTTACTATTAAATTCTTTATCTTCTAATAATGGATATAAATTATATTTATCATTAACTTTATTCTTTTCAACATTTTTTATATTTTCTTCTTCAATGCATTTCTTATAATTATTCACTACTTCATTTGCATTGTCTACATATGTATTATTTTTTAAATATTCTTTCATTGTCAGTATTAATATTTCACATTTTGATTTATTCTTCTTCTTCTTGTTATTTCTTTTCGACATTATTAATATATTATGAGATTATACTATATTTATGTAAAATTTTATCTATTTTAATTATTATATCTCTCTTTTCTAAATTATATGGTCTTATTATAGATAATACTTCACTTAGAGAACACCATTTCATTTTACTTACTTCACTCTTTTGAAACTTATTCATATCTTGGTCATTAACATTATTAATACAAGCTAAATAATATTTATGTTTATATGATTTGTAATTAGAACCCATAAATATTTCATCATATGGTATCACATTTTTTATTATTTTTATATTTTTTTCATACAATCCCGTTTCTTCCTTAAATTCTCTCACTCCACAACTTAAATCATTTTCCAAATAATTTCTTCTACCTTTGGGAAACCCCCATTCTGGTGTTATCCAATTTGTTGTACTCGATTCTATCAATGATTTCAAATTATAATAATCATCATTTATATTAAATCTAATTCCTTCTTTTATTAACTTAAATTTATTTAATGATGTTTTCTCCTCTTGATTATATTGAGTTGAATTATATTCCCCCCATAAATCTTTCCATAAATCTTTAAAACTTAATCTTAATAATTTAGATTTTTCATCTATAGTCATTTCATTAATAATATTCTGTATATATCTTTTATTGTATAAAGGATATTTACCTCTTATAAAATCTACATAACCTAAACTATCCTTTCTACAAATCATTAAATATTTATATTTATTTTGTGTAACTTTTTTAAATCCTATTATTCCTGAACTAGTTATTGGCTTTTTACAACAATGATATAAATGACCATTTTTACCACAATTATTACAAAATTGATATGATTTCATTTATGTTAAAATATTAATTTGTTTTTATATACATTATAATAAAGTGATTATGAAATTGAACCCATATATTTGGTTACCGCATTTAAAATTCACACTGATGACTATGGCTGTATTATATCCCATTAATCCCAATTCTGTATCTAAAAAAAAATATTATGATTTTATTAGTAATTTACCTGTATTTATTCCTATTAATCCTATTGGTAAATATTTTATCAATATATTAAATAAATATCCTGTTACTCCTTATTTAGATTCAAGAATGAGTTTCACTAAATGGGTACAGTTTATATTCAATAAAATTTACATCAAATTAGAACTACCTGAAGAAACTTTTTTTGAAAGTTTAGAAAAATATTATAATGAATATAAAACTAAAGATGAAATTAATGCTGAAAATACTAAATTAAGAGATAAATATATTAAATTTGCCATTGCTATTGCATTCATTTTATTCGCTTATTTTATCTATAATAAATAAATACTATGATTCAATTAAATATTTTATATAAACCAAAAAAACATTTTTTTGAAATGAATATCGATGAATTAAAAGAATATGTATATAAATGTAAATATATTGATGATGTAAATAAAAAATTAATTAAAAATACTAGAAGAAAAAAAAGAAAAACTAGAAGAAAAAAAAATACTAGAAGAAAAAAAAGAAAAAATACTAGAAGAAAAAAAATTTAATATTATTTTTATTTATATGGGTATTGACAAATGGATATTTATTATTACTATATTCCTTGTATTTGATACATATCATGATGGTAAATATACACAATGGTTAATTTCTGGTAAAAAATATTACAGAATGATTATGTATGCTTTTTTGGGATTATCATTATATATGTTTATTCGCAAACATCCTACCGAATCTAAAGGTATGTTAGCTAATGTTAGTGATTTAGTAAAATATATGCCTATTGATAATAATAGTAAAGAATTATTCACTCCTTTTCTTGATTTCACTAATTTTAATAATAATATCAATAATACTATACCACAATCTACGGTAACCGATAGTCCACAATTAAAACGTATGATGGGTTCTGGTAGAGTTGCAAATAATCGTTCTGTTAGTGGTAGTAAAAAAAAATATGTTGCTAGCATACAAGGATGGAAATGTGGATATTGTGGTAAACAATTAGACTACACTTATGAAGTTGATCATAAAGTAGAGTTACAACACGGTGGAACTAATCACGTAGATAATTTAGTAGCTTGTTGTACGGATTGTCATAAAAAGAAAACTTTTGTTAATAAATTATAATTAAATTTATAATTATATTATATAAATTTAATATAAATGAATACTCCAAAGGATATATCTACACTTATACATACAACAATTGCATTAGGAGGAATTGCCATATTAGCATCTATTATAATACCACTTATAAATAATAGAAAAAATCCTGATTTCATAGACTATAAAAATAAAATGAACACATCTGCTTCCAATACATACAACAGCGCCAAGGAAGGGTTCAAATCCAAGGCTAAAACATTCATTGCATCTGTTATGAGTATGTGGAAGAAGAACAAAATAAAGATGTTAATAGGCGGTGGCGTAGGTGGTGTAGCAGGTATACTATTTACAGTATTAAATGCTTTTGGTATTACTAATATTTTAAACCATAAATTAGGTGAAGGATGGGATGGTTTGATTAATTTTTTACTATTAGGTATCATTGGGTTCTTTTCAGGTCCAACTTTAAGAGCCGGATTTAATCCAAATGGACCATATTTATGGTATAGTATTTTGTTACTTTTCTTTGTTCTACTATTTACTATAATTACTTTTTATTCAAATGAACTTAATATATTTTTAAATCCTAGCACCTATCAAGCAAATATAACTTTTAATAGAATATTTACATGGATATTTGCTATTTTAGTTTTCGCTGCTGTTATTATCGGTGTTTTTATCTGGTCAAAAAATCCATCTAACCACGCTAGAGGAACATCTACTATGCCAACAGTAAAATCGGATGGAACTCCTGCTACTTTCACTTCACAAACTGGTTGGTTATTATCTGAAATGAAAAATTATTTATTTATTTTATGTGGCGTAGGTTTAATTTCAGCTATATTATTTGCCATAATATTATTTTCAACCACTAATGTCGGTGCCAGATATGTGCCTCATATTATAATGTTTGTATGTGGAACTATTTTAGGTGCAGTATTATATTTATATTTGCGAACAGCTGGAAAACCTATATTAGATAAATTATCAAAATTTCCTATATTCAAATTATTATATCATATTTTATTTTTAATACCTTGTTTCTTTTTAGATATAGTAAATTCCATATATACTGAACTTAAAGGAACACCAAAAATAGCTTATACTTTATTTACAATTGAAATGATAGTTATAATACTATTTATTTCTGGACCTCTTATAACTAGTCATTTATATAAACATCATCCAAATACGAATATTGATATTATGAAACAAACATTAGAAACAGAAAAAAATGCTGTTGAACAAGATATATTAGCAAAACGTCAACAAATTAAAGAAATAAAACGATATGGATTATTTAAAAAAAATTGGTTAACTACTGGTTCAAAATTTTGGGATAAATTATTACATAAAGAGTGGTATAAAATTGAAGGGCAGTCAAATGTAACTAGAATTCCTGATGTAGTAAATGGCAACAACCAAGTGGCGTGTAATCCAAAATTTGTAAACTTTTTTAGAATTAATTTTGCTGGACCACCAGGAGACAATAGTGATTTGTTAAAGCACTGGAAATATGTTAGCGAAGATGATAAAAGTGGAGGGGAAAAAATGGGAGCAGCTCTACGTATTATAAGATTACAACAAGAAATTAAAGACCTTGAACAAAGATTAATACAAATAGAAAAAGAAAAATTAAGTAACGATGGATTTGCTATGACAAAGGTATTGCGTATGTCTCCTATTAAAACAAATCATAAACAATTAATATCAACATATAAAGATATATATACTAACGAATCTATGCCTAGTCCATTATATAAAAAAGGTAATTTTGATTATGCATTATCTGTTTGGACATTTTTCCACAGTATATCACCTGAAAGCACTATAGATAAATATTATAGAATAGTATCATATGGAAATAAACCTGGTATATATTTTAATCCTATTAAGAGAAAAATAGCAATTACTTTAGGTATTGAATCTGAAGCAACACAAAATACAGATACTAAGAAATGGGAAATAAATAATTTAAATGGAGAGAAACAAATAATATTAGGAGTTATTAAAAATATTAAATTACAAAGATGGAATAATTTAGTAATAAATTGCAATAATGGTGTTTTAGATATATTTATAAATGGAAAATTAAATGCATCATATAATTTAGATTTTAGAAAGAATCCATTTTTAGGGAATGATTCTGTAATTGTTGGAGAAACAAATGGATTAGATTCGGGTATATGTAATATAGTTTTCTTTTCAACACATATATCAAAAATAAAAATACAAACACTATATGAAAGTTTAAAAGATAAAGACCCACCTGTTGTATTTGATTTAGATACTTTTTTTAAATAATTTAATAATATTTGTTTTGAAAATTTCTAACTGTATATTATATTATGGATATGAAAAACATATTAACTATAGTTGTTGTTGTAATATTATTATATTTATTTTATCAACATTTTTTTGCAGATAACAGTGTAGCAGATTTAACTTCAATGCATAACGGTAAACAAATGAGAGAATTTCCTGCTGATAAATTACCATCTGGTGCAGGAACAAATGATTTTACATATTCATTTTGGTTTTATGTTAATAGCTGGAGTTATAATTATGGTAAAAAGAAAATAATTTTTGAGCGAAGTGCCGGTTCAACACAAAAATCACCAATGCCTCAAGTAGCATTTGGTCCAGCTTCCAATGATTTAGTAATTACTTTAAGCACAACTGATGCTAACGGTTCACCAACTGAACATAATTGTAATATTAAAAATGTTCCTATTCAAAAATGGACTCACGTAGTAATTACTTTAATGGACAAAACTATTGATGTATATTTAGATGGTAAATTAGTAAAAACTTGTTTAATGGCGGGTGTTCCATTTATCACTGGATTAAAAGATAATTCATTATTCTTGTCCCCAAAAGAAACAAACACTGATCCTAGTAGTGGATTTTCTGGATTTGTAAGTAAATTTAGATTTTATGCTCGAAGTGTTCCTCCACGCGAAGCATATGAATTATATAGACAAGGCTTTAGTGATAGTTTCGGTGGTAGTGCTATGAGTAAATTTAATCTTAAATTTGCTTTCTTGAAAGATGATTCCGAAGTTGCGGCTCTACAAATATAAATTATATGAATTAGTAAATTATATCAATTAGTAAATTATATCAATTAGTAAATTATATCTATATATTAATATATATATAATGTCTACACCAACACCTCCATCAGCATCAGCAGTAGCAATGGGTTCTGGAATAGGGAACGCGCAAAAATCAGTAGCACAAGGATTTGCAAAGTTTAGGAATAATAGATTAGTATCCGGTGCGGCTAATTTTTTATATTCCAATTCATTAGTAGCAAAAGTTGTATTTTTAATATTAATTGTATTATTATTTGTTTTTATGTTACGCATTGGTATACAAATAGCTAATTGGTTATTTACTCCATCAAAAACGCCATTTTTATTATCTGGATTAAAAAGTGCGAAAAAAGGGTTGACTATTTCTCAAGACCCCCGGGATCGTGATGCGATACCTTTAGAACGTTCTAAAAATCAACGAGACGGTATTACATTTACATATAGTGTATGGATGATGATTGAACGTATTGAATCTGGAAAGAAAAGACACGTATTTCATAAAGGTTCTAGTCAGTTCGAAAAATCCAAAACCATTAATGGCTTTGAGTATAGTGCTACAAATGATTTGCCATATCCTAATATGGCTCCCGGATTATTTATCGATGAAGCCAACAATGCATTACACGTTTATTGTAATACATATAATAAATTAGTTGAACACGTTACTGTATCTAATATTCCTATGAATAAATGGTTCAATGTTATTATTAGAGCAAAAAATCTTAATTTAGATGTTTTCATTAATGGTAACGTTGCCATAAGACATAGATTGTCTTCTCCTATAAAACAAAATTATGAAGATATTCATATTAATAAATATGGTGGTTATGATGGATTTATATCATCATTACGTTATTGGAATTATGCTTTATCTTCTCCTGAAATAATGGATGTCAATAGAGGAGGACCTAATCTTAAAGCTCAAGATCAACAATCCGGATTCCCACCTTATTTATCAATGCGATGGTATTTTAAAGATAGTGATTAATTATATTAATTATAAAATATTTATTAATATAATTTAACGTCGCAAATTCTCATTTATACATACATCCATTGATGGAAATATATCACCAGACATACATTCTGTACCTTTTTCTACTGGTATACAAGTTCTTTTTCCTTTATAAGAACCTATATAACAATATCCTTTCTTCCTTGCTACTTGTATATCACTATCCGATGATAAATCAGGTGATGGCACATAATGTGCTTTACCTCTCTCTTCATCTTGTTCTTTTTGCTTTTCATTTATTGATTTTTTTAATCGTTTTCTTTCTCCTCTTTTCTCTTTTTCTGTTTCTCTTATCACTTTTTTTGATGTAGGTTCTAATAAATCACTTTCCTCTTCTTCTTCTTCCTTACCTTCGTATTCTATATCTCTTTCATATTGTTCCAAATCATCTTGTTTCTTTTCCATTATTTTTTGTAATTCTACTGTATGCTTATACTTCATTTTATTTAAATTCGGTTCATTTGCTTTTTCTAAAGTTTTTTCCAATTTTGTTTTTGCTAATTCTTCTAATTCTTTATCTACCTTTTCTAATCCAACTTCCGTATTATTAGTTGTATTTAATATACCAGATTCCATAAATTTAGTTATTAATGTTGTCCCTTCTGTTGCATATAAATATACATTTATACCTAACAATACTATTATTAATATCATTCCAAATATTTTTATATAATACCACATATCATTACTATTTGATACATTCTCTTTTAATATATTTGATGAAGATAGTCCTGGTATTGGTGCATCTATTACATTATTCATTATATATTAAACTATTATAAAATTATTCTGGTTTTTTCAATATATATAAATATTGATATTCATATTGACAATGAACCATGTCTACTTTACCATTTAATATAAATCCTACATTTTTTGCTTTTTTTAATATTTCTTTTTGAGTTGGACTGTATAATGTATGTATGTTTTTTCTCACATTCTTACTTTTATCATCTATAAATGTTTCTTCCATTTTTGCCATATTCTTATTATTTAATACTTCTATTCTATTTTTATATGTAAAATTATTAAATTTAACTATAGATGATTGTATTCTTTCTTTTGCATATTTTTGTGGAGAAACCATAGCTAATGGATTTCCTGCATTAACTATTGTATCAAATCGGTTTCTATTTACTAAATGTATTATTAAACTTCCTCCCGGTTTTAACCAATCATATACATTTTTGAAAAATTTTGATTTGTTTTCTATTTCATATATTGTAAAATACAAACATAATATATGTGTAAATGTTCCTTGTGGATAAGTTATACTTGACATTACATCTCCATACCTAAACTTACCTTTTTTATAAGTTTTCTTCGCTTTCTTTATCATTTCTTTTGATTTATCTATACCCTGTATATCTACCCCTTTCTTTGTATATTCTCCAACATGATGTCCCGTACCACTTCCTATATCTAATACTTTACTTTTATCATTTATTTTTGTTATATTATCTATTTGTGTTATTTCATATTCATTCTTTAATGGATCACTTACTAATTCATCATATATAGAACAATAAAATTTATCATATAATTCTGAATTTTCCTTTAACACAAATTTATTTCCTTGTTTAAATCCTTCTACTTGTCTATTATCTCTAAATGCGTGCATTAATAGTGTCACTAATATTATTATTACTATCAATTTAAACCATAATGATGATTTTTTAAAAATTTTTATTAATTGTTTTATAGATCTCTTTATCATATTTAAGTAATTCATTTAACTATATGTATTAATGGTATTTTTTTTATAGAATTTTTGTATATTAAATAATGAATCACGAAATTTCTGACAAAAGACTAATTAAAGATTTTAAAGGTATCACTTTTTCTAATTTTAAAAAAAGTTCTGCTAAAAAAGAATTTTTAAATACACTATTAAATGGTAAAATTGAAGAATCTTGTTATTGGTGTGCTGAATATATATGCGCTGGTCATTACATTGATTTATGGGATATCATTTTTTTATTTATTAGTAAATATATACATTTAGGAAATCCAAAATTACCTTGTTATATTGAATTAAGATTAACTGATTTTAAAAATATACTTAACAGTGGTTATATTGGTAATGAATTAAGTTTAAGAAATAATGATAAAATTAGAAAATTATTTGCTGAAATTACTACTATCATATGTTTATCTAAAAAAAAATCTTCATTTGATTGTCCTAAAATTAAAGAAAATGATTATATATCTTTCAATAATAGTTTCAAATTAAAAGCTACTAACGTATCATATGCTAATAAAATTTTTAAAAAAGGTGACCCAAAAGAATTATTTATAGCTATTAATGAATTAGCATATAATATTATTAATAAGGTAAAAAATTCCAATGATGCTTATTATTGGTTCGAATGGATATTAGGGTTTGAAACATTAGCAAAAAAAAATAAAAAATCCATATCTAGTGCTAGAAGAGATTTTAATGTCTTATCTAAATTTCAAAATGATGTTATTTGGGTTGTATGGGATGTTATTCTAAATGAATCTTATAAACGCAATCAAGGTATACAAAAAGTTATACATTCTTTAGCTGAATTATATTGTATTCGTTATTCTCCGGGTTCTAAAAAAAAAAGAAAATTTATTGTTTATTTTGCTATTTCTTTACTTACTGAAATTGTTGATAATAATATTCCTATATTTACTAATAGTGAACCTATTCAAGCTGTTAAAAATAAAATTGATAATATTTACAAACAAATTAAAATAAATGAAATAAAACCTAATACTGATTATTTATTTACTGGCTTAAATAGTGGTAATTTAGAAAAAACTATAGCAAAATTAGATAAAATGTCTCGTCTTAATAATATTATTCGTTCTAATAATTAATTTCTTTAGCTAATGTATATATGCCTGTAAATCCATCTAACAAAAGATTAAGACGCGCACGTGCTACCGCTAATGATAAAATTACTATTGACGGTAAAGAATACGGTATTGGTGCAAAACCCGGACTAGCTGGACACATTGGTGGTTCATTACTTTTTAAATTAACTTTAATTCCTCGTGTTCAAAAAGATTGTGGTTGTAATACTTTCAAATAATTCGCGTTAAATAAAATTTAGGAATAATTAATTTTTTAAATTCTATTTTTATTTTTTCTACTTATACTATATAATGGCAAGATCATTAAGACGAACTCGTAGAACTAGACGCAGACGCGGTGGAAGACGTTCCCGCAAAAGACAACAAAAAAATCAAAACAAAAAACAAAGACGCAGACGTAGAAGCCGTAAACGTAGTCGTAAAAGAAGACGTAGATAAATTTTATTAACGTTTAAATATTTTATATAACTAAAATATTTAGAATTTATATATATGAGTTGGTTGAGAAAAATATTGGGAACGAAAAAGAAAAAAGAAACAAATCAATCATTTAAAAGTACGGGATTACCTGATGATTGGCATAACGAATTATTAACAGAACAAGTTTTTAATTATCTTTTTAAAGAACAAGACTATTTAACTGATAAAAATCTTATTAAAAAAAATATAGGTCCATTATGGAACGATTCTAATTTGTCATATAAAGAAAAATTGAAAATGTTATATGATTTTGTTGAAAATACATATGGAACAGTGAAGGAAAAAGAAGGTAAAATGATGAGTAAAACTGCTATTGCTTTAAGACAAGCATATGATGCTAAAAAAAATAATGTAGGGGGGCTCATAAACGATTTCACACGCTTTGACCAATATAAAATTAAACCTCTTCACGATGATGTAGAGGATTTTTTCAATACCATAGCTAGAATTTATCAAGGTGGTGTATATGGTAGCAAACTTGGTTCTGTCGTTCCAAAATCAAAAGGTAAAGCACCTGAATATGTAAATCCCAAATCTTTAAAACCTCCATGGAAAAATGAATTTCCTCATAGAAAACCATCTCGTTTCAATGAAAACGCTAGTAAAGATGCTGTAAAATCATATAATTTAGACTATAGGTTGCCATTGCCAAAAAAAGGAACACTTCCACCACCGACCAAAACAAGGAGTAAATATAAAAAAGCACCACCGCGTAAATCAAGTGTGGCTAAAAAATTATCAGATCAATTAGGTTTTGACAATATTCAGAAAGAATTCCAACCAGACCCAAATGCACAACAAGGTTTTCTAAATACAAATAAGTTACCACCTATAACCCCTCCTAATAAACCATTAAATGAAAAAGATAATGATTGGGATACTTTTTTTCGAAAATTTAGTGATGATTACAAAAAAAGATATGGAGATATCACTCCGATGACGGAAAAAGACCTTATAGAATTTTTGCGACGAGAAGGTTTGACTGATAAAGAAATTGAGAATATGAAAATAAATCATCCAGATTTTTTCAACCTCGTCCTAAAAAAAGGTGATGATAGTACAAAACAAGCCTATGTGGATGGATATAAAAGTAAATTTATAGATAATCCCATGTTTGGTGGAAGAAAAAGAAGAAAACGTAAATCAAGAAAAAGAAAATCAAATAAAAGGAAAAAAAGAAAAACTCGTAGAAAATATAAAAAGAAAACTAGAAAAAGAAAAAATAAAAGAAGAAGACGTAAATCCAGAAAAAGATATAAAAAATAAATTTAATATTTTATATATGAATATAATTTTTTTATATGTTGTTGATAGTTTAATATTATCATCATTTTTATATGCTGCTTATTATAGTTGCTGTACTAAGGAAAAAAGCATACCATTAATAAATGATAATTATATTAAATATGATAATGATAATGATATTATAGACGATGATGTTGTATAAATGTAATAAAAAATTTAATTTATTATATTTATTGTTTATCTGTAATAATTCTAGGTGCTATATTCATTGTAATTAATTCTTGAAATAATAATTTACAAGCATATGGTATTTTTACTCTATTAAAATCTGTTTGATTTTCACAATAATTACATTGATGTATTTTTTTCTCATTATTAAATACTGCCATCATTCCACATTTTCTACAAGTATGAACTTCATATGAATCACTAGCGTGATATATTCTATCTTTTGTAAATCTAGCAGCACCGTGACTAACCATACAATCTCGTTCCATCTCTCCAAATCTTAAACCACCATCCCTTGATCTTCCTTCAGCTGGTTGCCTTGTTAATATAACCATAGGACCAATCGCTCTACTATGTTGTTTATCGTTAACCATGTGTTTTAATCGTTGATAAAATACCGGTCCAATAAATATAGAGGTTTCCAATTGTTCTCCTGTCATACCATTATACAATATATCATTTCCATTTTTTTCAAATCCTAGTTTTTGTAATTCTTTACAAATATCTGCAATAGCATATTCTCCAAAACTAGTTCCATCGCCAAATAATCCTAATTCTAATAATACTTTACCTAATAGAGTTTCTTTTAATTGTGCTATTGTCATTCTAGATGGAATACAATGCGGATTAATAATTATATCTGGAACTATACCATCTGCTGTTGTGGGCATATCAGCTGATTCAAGAATCATACCAATAGTTCCTTTTTGTCCGTGCCTTGATGAAAATTTATCGCCTATAACAGGAACACGATATGTCCTTGTTCTTATTTTCGCAAATGTATATCCATCACCATTTCTATTAATATAATTTTTATCTATATATGTATCTTCGTGTGTTCTATATACCCTACTCTGATCTTTATATTTTATAACTTTTGTATGATCATTTCTATTTTCTTTTATTGGAACTATTTTACCTATTATTACGTCTCCATTTGCCAATAAAGTATTTTCAGGTACAACACCTTTAGATGTCAATTTATTATAATTTGCAAATTTCATACCCTTTGTTTTTGCTCTATCTGGTTTGCATCTTATTTCTTCATCTCCTTGTATTTTTTTATCTTCATCTTTTTCAGTATGATAAATACTAGCTGAAAATAATCCTCTATCTAAACTGCCTTTATTAAATATAATACTATCTTCTTGATTAAATCCAGAGTATGTCATAATTGCTACTACAACCATACAACCTGAAGGTATTTTATTTAAATTTATAATATTCATAATTCTAGTATCTACTAATGGTCTTTGAGTATATGTTTGAACATATGCTGTTTTATCCATTCTATTTTTAAAATTAGAGGCAAACATTCCCATCGCTTGTTTTCCCATAGCACACTGATATGTATTTCTAGGCGATTGATTATGTTCTGGAAATGGAATACAAGAAGCCAAAATTCCAAATATAGTAGATGGATGTATTTCACAATGTGTGTAACGTTTATTATTTTTTAATAAATTAGGTTTCATTGCGATTAACGATGTATTTTGTTCAGCCGAATCTACATATTCTAATATTGAATTATCATATTTATGATCTACCAATAATTCTTCAAATACTAATCTATTCTTTTTAATATCTTCTTGTAATTCTTTTGTTAATAATAATTTTTGGTCTTTTACTTTATATATTGGTCTACATAATCTACCCGCATCATTGCATATTGTTATTTCTTTATTTTTTATATCAAATACTATACTCGTATATATATTAATAATACCTTTGTATTTTTTATCTTTCAAAAATAGATAAGTTTCATATGGTTTTTCTACTATACCTAACCAATTACCATTTACTATTAATTTAACTTTATCATATAATTCTTCTTCTTTTAAATTTTCTAATGGAGTAACTAAATCAACTACAATGTCATATATTGGATTTATATCTGAATGAATTGTAATATGAGTTAAATATGCGATATTTTTGACAACACCTACTGATTGACCTTCCGGACTCTCTGCTGGACATATCATACCCCATTGTGTATTGTGTAATTTTCTAGGTGGAATTAATTTACCACTTTTATCTATTGGTGTATTTATTCTTCTTAAATGACTCAAACTTGATATATATGTCAATCTATTTAATACTTGTGCTACTCCTACCTTATTTGAATTTGTATTTTTAATTCCAAAATCTCCTGTAGCCAAAGCTCTTTTTATTCCATTTTCAATTGTAGTAGATTTTATTATTTTATAAATATTTGTTTGATTTATTATATTTATATAATCATCTTGTGATTTCCAAGAACCATTATTTATTTCTCTTATTGTTTGCTTTTGCATATCTTTTACTAATTTATTAAAGTAATTTCTAAACAAATTATTTAATAATGAACCTGCCAAATCTAATCTTTTATTTATATAAGAATCTCTATCATCTACTTTTCTCCAACCATAACTTGTTTGTAACAATTTATTTGTCATTAATCCTAGAAAATATATTTTTTGTATTTTACTTATACAATGTGGAAATAAATCATTATTCAATACATCTAATGCAAATTCTCTTTTTTTTCTCTTTCCTGTTTCTATATCCATATTAATTGGAGTAAACATTACTATATTTACTATATAATTAATTGCTTTTTCTTGTGTATCATATTCATTTGCATCTATTATTGATGCTTTTAATCCATATAATAATTGTGTATTTTTTTCATTTGATATATCCAATGCTATTTTTTTACATATTTCTTTATCGCTTATTATACCTAATGCTCTAAATACTATGAATAATGGTATTGGTTGTTTAATTCTAGGTATTTGTATATATATTGAATGACCATATCCATTATTTTTTGTTGCTATTGTCATATTTATTTGTTTTGGCGATATACATTTTCTTATTGGTACTGATTTTATTTCTGCTAACCAACTCCATTTATTATTATTCTTTGTTATATTAAAACACATTATCTTATTTTCACAGGCTCTTTCCTGTGGTAATATTGTCTTTTCTGAACCATTTATTATAAAATATCCTCCTGGATCAGCATAACATTCGCCAACTATTTCACTATTTAAATGTGAATATTGTTTTAATACACATATTTCTGATTTTAACATTATAGGTATTTTTCCTATATGAATTCTTGGTAATTTCTTATGCATTGTTTCTATTTTATCTAATTTCGGTCCTAATCTTCTTATTATTTTTAAATTTATATCTATTGTTTGGGATGATGCGTATGTAAAATTCCTTAATCTTGCTACTTGAGGATACATCAATTTTGTCGCACCATTATTCTCATGAATTTGGGGTCTATATATTTGGTAATTATCAAATGTTGCTATTATTTCCAGAGAATATAATCCTGTTTCTTCATCTTTGTCATGCTCTGAACGGATTGTTACTGGATTAAACATTTTTATTGTATTTATTATTTGCTTTGTTACAAATGCATTATATGATTCTATTTGATGTCTTACCAATCTCTCTAGATGTTTTCCTTTAAAATATGATTCTATTATTTTCCAGGATATATCGGTATTTGTTTGTTTTGTTTTTTTCCCCATATTAATTTAATAATAATTTTATACTTTTAAATCAATTTTTTATTTTTATATTATATATATGAATAATGGTAACAATAATAATAATAAAAATAAAAAGGATTTATCTAATAATAAATTAGAACCTATATGGTTTAAAAATCCTTTATATAAAAAACATCCTTTACTTTTATGTAATGGAGATAAAAAACTTAATAAATATAATATATTTAAAAATTACAACAATAAATATCATATGACTAATAATATTCATAAACATAAACATAAACATAAAAGAAATATTTTTATCAATAATATTGATAAATATCGTTATGATAATATTAATATTTATAATGGTGGTTATACTAAAAATCAATTGAAAAATAAAGATCATATTCAAGAATTTATTAAATATCTTGATTATCAATATGAAATTAATAATAATAAATATAAACCTTTATTTTTTGAAAATTTAAATAAACTTCCTCCTTGTCCTCCTCCTATTAAAATTGAAAATGTTAATATTAATACCTACATTAATGAAGTTCAAGATCTAATTGATTTAGCTATAAAATACCCTATATTACCTAACATTAAATATAATATAAATATGAAAGCTATTCATAATATTAAACAACCCCTTATTAAATTAAACAATATGATTGGTATGAACAGTCTTAAAAAAGATATTGTTAATCAAATTCTATATTTTATACAAAATTTTCATATTAACCCTACTATTAATAATAATGATTTTATGCATACTTGTATTTATGGACCTCCTGGAACTGGTAAAACTGAAATTGCAAAATTATTAGGACTTATTTATAGTAATTTAGGAATTCTTAATAAAAAAACTTTTAAAAAAGTTACTAGAACTGACCTAATTGCTGGATATCTAGGACAAACTGCCATTAAAACCAGTAATGTTATTAAAGAATCTTTGGGTGGTGTTCTTTTTATTGATGAAGCATATGCTTTAGGTAATAGTGAAAAAAGAGATTCTTTTGCAAAAGAATGTATAGATACCCTATGTGAAGCATTAAGTGATCATAAAGATAAATTAATGGTTATTATTGCCGGGTATGAAAAAGAACTTAATCAATGCTTTTTTAATTATAATCAAGGTCTTAATTCTAGATTTACTTGGAGATATAAAACCGATGATTATACACATAAAGAATTATATCTTATTTTCATTAAAAAAGTCAAAGATATTCAATGGAATATTGATAATAAAATTAATAATAATTGGTTTCAAGATAAAATGGAATATTTCAAATATTATGGAAGAGATATGGAAACTCTTTTAGCCAAAGTTAAAATTGCCCATAGTAAAAGAGTCTTTTGTTTAGATAATTCTCATAAAAAACATATCAATATTAAGGATATGAATAATGGATTTGATTTATTTATTAATAATGATGAAGTTAAAAATAGAAATAAATCCTCTTTTTTGTCTCATATGTACTGTTAATTTGCTTAAATATAAATTTCTTTTTCTATTTATATTTAAATTATAATATATGTCAAAAAAAACTATCTCTATTAACCCTGATTTTTTCAATTTAGCTTCTATTAGTGGTGGAAAAAGAAAAAAAGCAAAAAAAGCAAAAAAACAAAAATCTTCTAGTATTATCAAACCTAATCTTAAAAAAGAACTTATTAATAGAATTAGAGAACATAAAAAAAATACTGAAATTCAAAAACAACAACAGGAAATTGATGAAAAAATTAAAGAGTCTAATCCTGAAAATACACTAGATGAGGCTATTGAACATCTTAATATACTTCATAAAAAAAATAAACAAAAAAAAGAAAGGAAAAAAAGAAAAAAACGTAACAAAACATCTAAAATAAAAAACGAACCTCCTCAATCTATTCATTTAACTCCTGACCCTCCTTATGGTAATTTAAAAAATGGAAGTAAACCTACCTATAATCAATGGAAAAAAACTGTTAAAACTAATAAGCCACTAGACGATAATGATAGTATTATTAAACCTATTATTACTATTCCAAAGGACCCTGTTACTACTAACACCACTATTCATACTGATAGTTATGATGAAAGACAAAGTAAATTATCCAATTTAAAAATTAAATTTCAAGATAATAACGATGAAAAACCTAAAAAAAAAAGAAAAAATACAATTAAAACTGTTAAAAGACGTATCACTCTAGGAAAAAAAGGTAGAATTATTGGCGTTCTTATTAAAAATCGTGATAAAAGAAAAACTATTAAAAAAGAAATTGGTAATCTTAAAAAAAAATCTATTCATAATATCAAAAAATATTTAAAAAAACATAATCTTATTAAAATCGGTTCTACTGCTCCTGAAGATGTTCTGCGAAATATGTATGAAAATTCTTACCTTGCTGGTGATGTAAGTAATAAAAACGGAGATATTCTTCTTCATAATTTTATTGAAAATTAATTTAATAATAATTATATGCTAATAATTATTATTTTTTTGGTACACAACTTTTTACCTCTCTAAAAAAAATAGAGCTCCATTTCAAAAAGGGAGAGAAAAATAATGCTGTGTATATCGTAAAAATGTCTAAAAATGTTTATCAAAGATATTTAAAGAGTTATAAATTTATTATATTAATATGACACGAAAAAATGACGAATCTATGACTGAATTTTATTTTAATCTATTACAAGATACTAAACTAAAATATGGAGAAAAAACTTTTTTAATAATGCAATGTGGTAGTTTTTATGAAGTTTATGGATATGAAGATAACAAAGACGATGATGTTTATCAATATATGGATATTATGGATACTAATGGATTTTTAAAAGGATCACATAACGGTAGACCTGTTTTATGTGCAGGATGGCCTAAAGATAAATTTATTAATTCATCTAGTAGATATACCAAAAAATTTTATCCATTAGGATGGAAACTTGTTTTATGGGTTGAAACTGGTGAAAAAAATAAAGATGGTAGTAAAATTAGAAAATTTTATAAAGTTTTTTCACCTGGAACTGATACTACATTTAATAATGATTCTATTTTGACTAATAATTTCAATTGTATATGGGTAGAAAAACATGGACAAGATTTTCATAACAAAACACCATATATTAATTGTGGTATTGCTAATATCAATACTATCACTGGTAAATCTATTATGTATCAATATAAATATACTTCTTCTGCTATTGATACTTCCTCTGCCTATGAAGAATTAGAAAGATTCAATTCCATTAATTTTCCTAATGAAGTTATCATTATTCACAATCTTAATGATAATGAACTTCGTAATCTTATTAATTTTTCTAATTTAAATTCTTGTCAAAAAATTAATTCTTACTCTATTAATTTTGATAATTCTTATACTAAACTTATTAATAATTGTGAATCTCCAAAATATCAATATGAAATTCTTAATACTATTTTTAAACCTAATGATCCAGATATATTTATGCAAAGTTATGGATTTAATGAATTTTACTATGCTACTTGTTCATATTGTCTATTATTGAAATTTATATGGGATTGTGATAATAGTCTTATTGAAAAACTTAATGTTCCTGTTATTCAAAGTCTTGATGATAAATTGGTTCTTAGAACACATACATTACAACAATTGCATATCATTAATACTGGTGAAAATCATAATTTATCTAGTGTCTGTAATTTGATTAATAAATGTGTTACTAATATGGGAAAAAGACACTTTAAACAATTACTCACTTCTCCCTCCAATGATGTATGTTTTTTATATTATGAATATAATACAATTGAATATACTATAAATAATTGGGATTCTATGGAAAAAATCAGAAATGTTTGGCTTAAAGGTGTTAGAGATATTGAAAAATTTTATCGCAAAATTATCTTAAAAATTGCTACCCCTAGTGATATTTCATTATTTTATTATAATCTTTGTCAACTTGAAGAATTAAACAATTTTATTACTAATGATAAATATTATTCTAGATATATACTACATACTTGTAAATCAATGCCTACTAAATCTATAGACATATTAAAAAAATTGATAGAAAAATCTATTGATGTAGAAAAAGCTAAATTAATTAAAGATGTTAATGATTCACGACATTGGGATAATGCTAATAACCCAAATTTCTTTTACAGGAATGTAAATAATCAATTAAATGTTTATGAAAAACAATATATTGAAGATTTTCAAAAATTAAAATGGATAAAACACAGTATTAGTGCACAGATTTTTAAAAATAATGGTTGTACAGAATCTCAATATACTAATGACAAAGTTGTTTACATACATCAAACAGATAAAGGTAGTCTTTTTCTTAAAGCCACTAACAAAAGAGCCACCGCATTTAAAAATACTAATTTTTCTATTAGTTGTAATGAATCTCTTGACTTAAAATCTAAATATGATAATAAACCTATTAAATACATCATTAAATTTAATGAAATCACTACCAAAGGTGTAGGAGGCGGTGATTCTAAATCTAAAAAATTTCTTTCCAGTGATCTAAATACTTTATATTTCCAAATTATTCAAAATACTAGTAATTTAAAAGAACAAATCAATTGCGTTTTCAAACAATTCTTAGATGAATTGAAAAATTACTTTGAAGATATTAATTTAATCATTAAATTCGTTACTACATTAGATGTAATATTAAATAAATCTTATATTTCTAGAAAATATAATTATTGTAAGCCTACCATTAATAATAAAGCCGATAAATCGTTCTTTGATGCCAAACAACTTATTCATCCTCTTATTTATCATATTCAAACCAATGAATGTTATGTTCCTAATGATATTAGTTTAGGATTACATAATAATGGTGTTTTGCTTTATGGCACTAATGGTTGTGGTAAATCTAGTTTAATTCGTTCTATTGGTATTGCCATTATTATGGCTCAAGCTGGCATGTTTGTTCCTGCTTCTCAATTTATATTTAAACCATATAATTCTATTTTTACTAGAATTCTTGGTAATGATAATTTATTTAAATCGTTAAGTAGTTTTGGTGTTGAAATGTCTGAATTTCAAACTATTGAAGCTTTAGCAGATAAAAATAGTTTGATATTAGGAGATGAATTATGTTCTGGAACTGAATCATTATCTGCTAGGTCTATATTTATGGCTGGATTAAAAATATTAAATAATGTTAACGCATCTCATATTTTTGCTACTCATATGCACGAATTAGCTAGTTATAAATTTATTCAGGATATTACTACACTTCATATAAAACATATGTCTATTAGATGTGTTAATAATATTATTGAATATGAAAGAATATTAAAAGATGGTAAAGGACCAGGTAGTTATGGATTAGAAGTTTGTAAATCATTACCTTTTTCTCAAGAATTTATGAATATGGCATTTGATATTAGAAACTCATTATCTTTAGAAAATACATTTATAGGTGATAGAAATACTTCTAATTATAATGCTAGAAAAATTAAAGGATTATGTGAATGGTGTGGTAAAAATGGTGAAGAAGTACATCATTTAACCCCACAACAAAAAGCAGATGTTAATGGCTGGATTCAAAATGATATGAAACATAAAAATCATACTGCTAATTTATCTAATGTGTGTAGTGATTGTCATAAAAATTTTACAAAAAATGAAATTGAACATAAAAGAGTCAAAACTACGTCGGGATTCCAATTAAAAGAAATCTAAATATTATATAAATGGGAACAAGAAGAAATAGAAAAAATAGAAAAAGAAAAACTAAACGTAAACTTATAAAAGGCGACCCTATTACATTTTTAAAAAATTTGAAAACTCCTGAACAGATTAGAAAACATTCTTTGTTTAAAAAAAGAACTGTAAAAAGAAATATGAGAGGTGGTGGTCAACCTAGTAAACAAACGAGAAAAGAAAATATAAAAAAATTAATTGATACAATTAATAAGCAATATAAAAATAAGACCGAATGGAATTTAAAAAATATTGAAGAAAAATACGAAGAAAATAAAAAAGAATATAATGATACTTTTTTAAAAACTAATTTTATTAATAAATTAGAACAAAAAACAAATTCGGGTGAGTCTATTTCAGATAAACTATCTATCTGTTCAAAATGGAACAATGATCGAACAAAAAGAAAAATAAGTGGTCCCTATTTAGATGGAGAAGATATAAAACAAGGAAATTTATCAGCCAAAGAAGCACTTGCGTGTGCTTATTGGTCTTATCATACCGTAAAAGATGTCAAGAGCGGTAA